>Ga0074195_1000994_pt1 | contig 45231 bp, 34 predicted proteins | sample EPASupsiteHSE623_FD_64525 | JGI IMG/M metagenome (GOLD analysis project Ga0074195, IMG submission 64525) | Bioremediated contaminated groundwater from EPA Superfund site, New Mexico - Sample HSE6-23 | ecosystem: Environmental > Aquatic > Deep subsurface > Groundwater > Contaminated ...
TTGAAAATATGATCAAGTTTTGGAAACCTTTCAGGGTCATTCTTTCCATTGTGATCCTGTTGATGGTTGCATTCATTTTCCTGGATTTCAGACAGAATATTTCTTCATCCTGGTATCAAACGACCACTTATCTTCAGTTTGTACCCTCCGTCACCAGATTTCTGACTGTGGCAGGGATCGTTTCGGCCGGGTTCATTGTTGTACTCCTGCTCACGCTGATCTTTGGCCGGGTGTATTGCTCGTTCATCTGCCCGCTTGGTATCGTCCAGGATGTGATCAGCTTTTTCGCGAAGAAATTCAGGAGGAAGAAATTTCGGTTTAAATACGGCAAGCCCAAAAACATGATCAGGTATTCATTCCTGGGAATCGCGATCATCCCGTTGCTTTTCGGATCTGTTATCCTGACCGGCTTACTCGACCCTTACAGCAATTTTGGACGCATCTTCACCAATCTCGGTCGTCCCTTGTATATCTCGACCAACAACTTACTGGCTGAACTGCTGATCCGGATTAAAGTTTACTCGATGGCCCCGGAACAGATGGCCTCCTTCGATATACCAGCCGTAATCTATTCGGTTATCATTCTGGGAGTCATTCTTGTAATGGCATCCAAATGGGGCAGGCTCTATTGTAACACTGTTTGTCCTGTAGGTACTTTCCTGGGGCTGTTGTCCCGCTTCTCCATATTGAAGATCCGGATCGACCAAAGCACTTGTAACAAATGTGCAAAATGTGCTATCGCCTGCAAATCACAATGCATCAATTTAAAAGACCAGTCGGTCGATTTCAGCCGTTGCGTGGGTTGCTTTAACTGTCTGAATGCGTGCGAGGACAAAAGCATAACTTACAGATTATCATTCTCAAAAAAAGACAAGGAACCGCTGAAAGTTGTTGAACAAGCTCCTGAAAAAAAGAATCCTGTCAACCAGTCAAAGCGACAATTCATTTCAGATTCACTGGTCCTGGCAGGAGCCATGCTTGGAATTAAAGCTACTGCCAGGGCCGAAGACAAAGAAAGCAAGCTGATCCCAATTGAAAAGGAATTCCCCTGCTCTCCTCCCGGGTCAGTCGGCCTGAAGCACTTCAACAATTCCTGCACGGCCTGTCACTTATGTGTCAGCGCCTGTCCGAATGGGGCTATAAGGCCTTCATTACTGCAATATGGACTGGAAGGATTCCTGCAACCCTTTATGGATCCTTCGGCCGGTTATTGCAACTTCGATTGTACGGTATGCGGCGAGGTTTGTCCGACAGGGGCAATCCTGCCGCTGACGATCGAAGAAAAACAGGTGACACAAATCGGTATTGCCAAATTCGTGAAACACAATTGTGTTGTGCATACGGACGGAACGTTATGCGGGGCCTGCTCGGAGCACTGTCCTACCAAGGCCGTTAAGATGATCCCTTATAAGAACGAATTAAATATCCCCGAAGTTGAGCCTGAGCTTTGCGTGGGTTGCGGTGCATGTGAGCATGCCTGTCCGGTAAGACCACACCGGGCCATTTACGTGGATGGACTGGAGGTACAGCAAATTGCGAAGAAACCTGAAATAAAGGAATCAAAAGAAGGATCGCTGGAAGAATTCCCCTTTTAAAAGACGAATACGCTCCAAAAATTAAACGGGTATTCCTCTCGGTGATACCCGTTTAATTTTGGCACTAACTCTGTTTTTATGCCCTCTTTCCTCTGTATTTCAGGAAAAGCCAGGTGAATGCAACGGTTAAAAAAACCGTCAGAATGATCACCGAACGCAGTGAAGCCGATCCTGCGGCCAAATGGTCATTACTGTATTTAATCAGGTTGGAATCATAGATATGACCAAGTAAAGGTTGGGCAATAGCGCCACCCAAAAATCCGACACCACCCATAATGGCCAAACCAAGTGCACCGCTGGTAGGAACCCTTTCCGCAACTACGCCAAGCATGTTCGGCCAGAAATAAGCAACACCCAAGGCGAACACGGCGGCAGCGCCAAATGTCCACCATCCGCTTGAGATGCTCAGCAGCCAAAGGCCAATGCCCGCAAAAACGGCAGAAAACAACAATACACCAATTCCCGAAAGTTTATGGACGACCGGACCTGCCATCAGACGCGCCAAGGCCATAATGGCCGAAACCCAAACCAACAGCAAAATGCCGGGAGCCTCAACTGTTTCAAGCAAAGCAGCGATCCACTGATTGGTTCCCAACTCTGTAGCCGCCGTAAAAAGCATGCAAAAAACCATAAAAAGAAAAAGCGGTGAAACGCAGGCTTTCAACATATCCTTATAAGTTGCTCCTGTAGCCACACGTTCTGTAGCAGGGAACGACTTTCCCAGAAACAAAAATCCATAACCCAGTGTGGGGATCAGCATGGCCGCAGTTTGCCAGCGCCATCCAATGCCAAATTTGTTCAGAAAATAAACCAGTAAACCTCCAATAACAATACCTGAAGGGAACCACATATGGAACCGGTTCAGTTTTGCAGTTTTATCGTCCGGGTAAATGGCTGTAATCAGCGGATTGCACGCAGCCTCGACACTGCCATTGGCAATCCCGATAAACATTGTTGAAAAAAACAGGGTCCAAAATCCGTTGGCGAAAATGGTCATGGTCAGCCCGATCAGGTGACATACAAAGGCAACCGCGATTACCCGTTTAATCCCCATAATATCCACCAGAGGACCAAGGATCAGCATGGCAAGGGTAAATCCCCAAAAGGCCGTGCCGACGATCCATCCTACCTCGGTTGCAGAAAGACTGAACTCTTCCATCCAGGGAGCAATAAATCCTCCCCTTGTACCAAAGGCCAGGGCAGTAACGACCAGTGCCAGACAACTTGCATTGAACAATAATGTTTTGTTGATTTTTTCCATAAAAATTGAGTTTAGAAGATTATAGCTTAGTTTCATTAATCCCAAATTTAAAAAAAATCAGAACATAACACAACAGACCAGAGTCATTTGCCAGATTTATATATCGATATGCTTGCCGAACCTAATGCAGGCGGACACGAAAATCGGGAGTGAAAAGAAAGTTACCCGACCATTTCATCAAACAGGGTATTGAATGTTTTTTCCAGGTCAGCGCTAAGTCCAATGTGGGGCATTGAGGTTTGTATCGATGCACTGCGCACCGCACTGAGCCATCGAAAGCGTTCGGCCGGGTCCAGAGATGCAATAGGTCCGCCCTCTTTTTCTCCGTCAGCGATGATGCGGAAAGCCTCCAGGTTTTTGCGGATCTCCTCCACCTCAGCATCAGGTTTCATTATCAATATCTTATCCTGACAAAGGCGGTACTTCATCCGAATAAATTTTTCCTTTTTACAGAATAAGATCACCCCGGCATTGACGAACTCTTCACGTTCGACTACCGGAACAACCCGCACAATGGCATATTCATATTGATATTTCTGCTGCATCCTGGGCGGTTTGAATAAACTGGTTTGAATACTTTAGACGGTTACTCAAAAAAGTGAAATATACGGTTCTTAATTGCTCCGGCGTTTCGTCCGGTAGTTCCCATTGAAGCCACTCGTCGGGGACCAATTGAACAATTTCCCGGATTTTGTTTTCAGTAACAAGTTCCCTGCAAATCCGGTCTGCCTCTTCCATTTGTGTTGCCTGTGGAAGCAAAACATGATCTTTTATATACAGAAACGGACTTGTCGCTTTCTCCTCCCAACCCTCCCATGTATATTGAAAATACAGGCAGGACCCATGATCGATCAGCCATAACTCTTTGTGCCAGATGAGCATATTTGTATTACGGAACGATCGGTCCACATTGGTAATCAAACTATCGAGCCATACGATTTTGGAGGCCAGAAGCGGGTCTATTTTAGTCACTACCGGATCGTAAGTGAAAGCACCTGATAAAAAATGCAACCCCAGGTTTAAACCTTGACTTGCCTTTAAAAGATCCTGGATCTCCTCATCTCCCTCGGAACGGCCAAAGCATTCATCCAACTCCGCAAAAACAAGCTCGGGCACTTTTAAACCCAACGCCCTGGCAATCTCGCCTCCTATCAATTCAGCAATAAGCGTTTTTACCCCATGTCCTCCGCCTTTGAACTTTACCACATATTTGAAGTCGTCATCGGCTTCGGCCAATGCAGGTAATGAACCACCTTCCCTCAGGGGTTGCATGTATCGGGTGACCGTAACTGTTCGAATAGTATCCATTATGAAGGGTAAAAGTAATGATTATCAACTGCTAAAAAGAATGAAAATTGCCAAAATATTAATTTTTCGGAATGGAAAGTGGAAAATAAAGCAAACTCCTGTAAATGCTATATTTACAGGAGTTTGCCCGGACAGGCTTCTTTAAAAAGTGGAGCTGCCGGGAGTCGAACCCGGGTCCAAACGCGGAAGCAATATGCTTTCTACATGATTAGCCCCAACTTGATTTTCGGGCAAGGACTGGATCAGGGCCACCGATCCTTACCTTAGCTTCTTTATTTTTGCAGACCGGGCGAAGCAACCAATCTGCTATCTCCGATTTTCTTGCACCACCGTTTCGGAAAGCCTCAGAGCGTAGCATCCGGGTGATGTCTTGTCCCCGCACCTGGTGCAGGGATTAAGCATAAACCTACTTAATTCGGTTACGCAGCAAGAGCGTAGTTATTTTCGCCAATTATAGATTCGATCATTGAGATTCTCGAGCCAACAATCAAAGCTCGTCATGCTTACATACCTCTTCTACACGCTGTCAAAACCAGTCAGCCCCATGTGATTTTCAAATAACGCATACCTCTTTACAACAGAAACAGTTCCTCAGGGATAGCAGTAATACTTAAAATTACGTGACAAAGATAACATATTTATAAGTTTTGCACAATTATTGTAGGAATAAGCATTCTCAATTTCCTAAAAAAGGTCGTAAGCAACATACCGCTCACAGCCAGTATTTTAGTATAAAAAAATGATAACTGATAAAATTCAAAAAAAATGAAAAAAATCTTATTACTGCTATTTATAACCGGGATCATTGCTGCCTGTGAAGGCCCGGAGGGACCAATGGGAGAACCGGGAGAGCCGGGTCAAGGCCCAAACTGGGTCGTTCTTGATATCAATATTAAGAAGAGTGACTGGCAAAGAACGGGCGGTGCGAACGAACTGGGATCCTACTTTTCCGCCTCCTTCGCTGTTCCGGAGCTCACCAGTACCGTATACAACGACGGGATTGTCATGGCTTATATTGAATTCAACGGGGACTTTCAAACGCCGCTCCCTTATACACGCTACTATGGGGAACCGCAGGGAGATTCCGAAGCGCTTTGGAGTGAAATACTTGATTATGAATACAAAACCGGATCAATTACGTTTTATTCCACTCCTTCTGATTTCGTGACAGATCAAACGCCTGATGGAGCAGTAATCAGATTGGCATTTATTTGGTAGTGAACGGGCTTATCAATTTTATCCCGCTTGACCAAAATAATGTGACGAGTTATCTGTTTTTTCCGGCAAAAATATTATTTTTGCATCCCGTTAACCAATCGGGATGTAGCGCAGTTGGTAGCGTACCACGTTCGGGACGTGGGGGTCGCCTGTTCGAGTCAGGTCATCCCGACAATAAAAAATTAAATGATATTAAAGCCCGCAAAACTTGCGTTTGCGGGCTTTTTTTATTCTACCGGCATATCTCGTTTAAACGACTCTTTCCTTTTCACTTTCCGGGGCTGTAATATTTACTGAAACTTGTTTAATTCAGCGATTGCTTTGTTCAGGTTCCTTTCCATTTCAAGCAGCTTATCGGTGCTATCGTAATAAACGGATAACTCGTACAGGTATTCGGACAGAGAAATTTCACCTTTGTCCAGCGCTTTTTGTAATAAGGCTGAATTGCTGAATGCAAGCAGGCCTTTTTTGTAATCTGCAACGCTGTTTTGCAGGGCCGCAACCTTTGCGTGAAGCGCTTTCATTTCATTATAAAACTGAAGCTTTACATCGGCTTCCACGCTTTGCATGGCAATCGCTTTGGCTTTTGCATACTTCACCGTGTTTTTGTTCTCCCATAAAGGAATGGAAACGCCAACAGTAATGCCCTGAAATTGTTCTCCCGCCACTTTTTCGCTCATATACCCCGCATCTATTTTCGGCAAACCCATCGCCGATTGCAGATCCACCTGTTTTTGGCTAATCGTAATTTCCTGCTTTAACCACTGCAAGACCGGGTTAGTCTGTTCGGCAAACGCGTACCATTGATCAAAGTCGGGCGAAACGGTTTGTACCGGAACACTAACCCCGGTGAAATCGACCGGAATCCCGCCGTTGAGTGCAGTTAGTTGAGCTAACAGGGCTTTTCGTTCAATCCCGGCTTCTTCAATTTCCTTGTTCAGCGTCAACCGGTTTAGCTGAGCTTTATTGTATTCAAGGATACTGACTTCTCCTGCCTCGTACCTCGCTTGGTATGAGCCGGCAATTTGCCCGGCATGAATCTCCCTTCTTGAAAGTTCCGATCCCAGCGCGTTCGTATAAGCCAGCTCGGCTAAAACCGACCTGGCCTGTAACAATATGGCTTTTCGCTGTTTTTGATACTCCAGTTCAGCTTGTTCATTTTTCAGATTTGCGATTTGATTTTTATACCCGTAAACCGTTGGGAACCAAACAAGCTGTTTAATGCTAAAATCGGTCCGATTGCCAATCCCCGACGGACTGCCCCAAAGATAATTGAAGCCAGCCTCGGGGTTTTGCAGGTAGATGCCCGTTCTGTTCCCTATTTCTTCCGCATCAACACTTTTTCTCAATGCCAAAAGCGTTGTATTATTCTTCTGAATTTCGCTCAGCATATCCTCAATCGAAGGCTGTGCCATTAGACTGAAATTGAATACCAGCCCAATTGCAAATAGAATTAAATGTTTCATCTCTTTTTGGTTTTAATAACTCCGCGATTGTTTAAAATACTGTACACAATGGGCACAATGTAAATATTGAGCAGGGTTGAGCTGAGCAGTCCGCCCAAAATTACTTTGGCCATGGGGCTTTGTATTTCGTTGCCGGAAAGGTTGCCCCTTAATGCCAGTGGGATCAAGGCAAGGGCTGCTGTCAGGGCAGTCATTAAAATTGCATTTAACCGATCGGATGACCCTCGTGTAACCGTCTCGTGCAACGAAACACCCTGATCTTGCAATCGCTGATAATTTGAGATCAGCAAGATCCCGTTTCGGGTGGCAATACCAAAGAGTGTGATGAAGCCAATAATTGCCGGGATACTCAAAATACCGGATGTGATCCAAATGGAAAACACTCCGCCAATTAATGCGAGTGGTAAATTGAGCAAGATAATGCCTGCCAGTTTGAAGTTCTTAAACTCCTGATACAACAGCAGGAAGATGACGATAATGGCAATGATGGAAGTGAGCATAAGCGTTTTCGACGCTTTGGCTTCGCTTTCGAACTGTCCGCCATATTCTACCCTGTACCCTTCGGGCAGACTTACCTTTTCGTTAATATTTTTCTGAATATCCTGAACCACACTGCGTAAATCGCGCTCAGCAACATTGGCCGAAATCACAATCTTTCGCTGAACGTTTTCTCTGCTTATCGAGCTTGGTCCTGAAACAGAAACAATATCAGCAACCTGTTCAAGCGGAATTTTATTTCCGTTCTCGGTATCGATCAATGCCGTGCGAATACCTTCCATCGTGCCGGTATAATCTTCATTCAGCCGCAGTACCAGATCAAAACTACGTTGGCCTTCGTAGATGTCGGCCAGTTTCTCGCCGCCAAAGGCAACGTCAATATATTCGTTGAACTGTCCGTTAGCAATACCATATTGTGCAAGCATATCGCGGTTGGCGCGTATTTGTATTTGAGGAATCTCAATCTGCTGATCAACATTCACGTCAACCAGTCCTTCAATACCGGCAACTGAACTTTTAATTTGATTGCCAACGGCGAACATTTTATTCAGATCAGTGCCGAAAAGCTTAATGGCAATATTGGCTTTGGTGCCCGAAAGCATGTGGTCGATTCGATGCCCGAGGGGCTGCCCAACCGTAAATGCAATTCCCGGAACACGCGATAAGGTTGCCCGTACATCGGCCATAAACTCCTGGCGGGTACGGTCCTTCAACTTGAAATTGACATCAATTTCAGCACTGTTCGTGGTTTGCGAATGTTCGTCGAGTTCACCACGACCGGTACGGCGGGCTGTGCCCGAAACTTCGGGTATGGCCAGCAGTTCCGTTTCAACCATGTTACCGAGGCGGTTACTCTCTTCGAGCGATGTCCCGGGTTTGGTAATCACAGATAGCGTCAAAGCACCTTCATTGAACTCGGGCAGAAAGCTTCGCCCGAAGCCTGAAAACACGACCAGTGAGACAATAAATAACCCAATTGTCGAAAAGAGGATTACCTTTTTATACTGCAAAGCCCCGACTAAAGACCGCTCATAAAGGGTGGTCAGTTTACGTACCAGCCATTTTTCCTTTTCATTTTTTGCCAGGTACCGATCGTCCGACAGCAACATTTTCGACAACAACGGGGTGAGGGTCATGGCTACCACCAACGAGACAAATAAGGCTACGATAAATGCTATCCCCAGTGGTTTCAACATGCGGCCTTCCATTCCCGAGAGAAAAAACAGCGGAAGGAAAGCCACCATGATAATGAGCGTAGCGTTCAGGATTGAAGCCCGGATCTCTTTTGAGGCTTCAAAAACGATATGGAACGGCGTTTGCCTCTCCTGTTCGGGTTTTTGCCTGTTTTGACGAAGCCGCTTATAAACGTTTTCAACGTCGATAATGGCGTCGTCGACCAGCGAACCAATCGCAATGGCCATCCCTCCCAGACTCATTGTGTTAATGCTCATGCCCAATCCCTTTAACACCAGAATTGCGCCAAGCAATGAAAGCGGAATGGCCAGCAATGAAATGATGGTCGTGCGAAAACTTCCAAGAAAGAGAAACAGAATAATGATCACGAAAATTCCTCCTTCCATCAGGGCATTTTGAACGTTATTCACTGAGGTTTCAATAAAATCAGCCTGACGGAATATTTTGGTGTCCAGCTTCACATCGGCAGGAAGGTTTTTTTGCAGTTCGGAAAGGTTCTCCTCAATTCTCCGGGTAACTTCCAGCGTATTGGCATTGGGCTGTTTTGAAATGGAAATGATGATCGCGGGTTTAGCACTTCCGGAAGCATAGCCCATTTTGGGTGCACTTCCGATTTTTACCTCTGCTACATCAGCAATACGAACGGGGTTCCCGTTAACCGATTTGACGTAGGTACTTCCCAGCACGTCAATATCGGAAGAGCGGGCAATGCCCCGCACCACGTATTCGTTTCCATACTGCCGCAATACGCCGCCTGTCGAATTTTGGCTTACCTTCCGGCAGGTTTCGGCCAGTTCACTCATGGAGACCCCGTAGTAATCCATTTTCTGCGGATCAGCCAACACCTGATATTGTTTGTAGTCACCACCAATGATGGTCACCTGCGAAACACCGCCCGTAGCAAGGATAAGCGGCTTCACGTTCCATTCGGCCATGGTACGCAGTTCCATCATGCCGGTACTGTCAGCCTGCATTCCGACAAAGAATATCTCGCCCATCACGCTCGACTGCGGAGCCAGGCCTGGTTGCCCGATACCGAAGGGCATTTGCGACGAAACAGCAATCAACTTTTCACTTACAATCTGACGGGCTTTGAAAATATCGGTTCCCCAATCAAATTCGACCCAAACAAATGAATAGCCCTGTGATGATGATGAACGCACCCGGCGAACGTCGGTTGCACCATTTAACGCAGATTCAATGGGAAATGTGACCAGCCGCTCGACCTCTTCCGAAGCCATTCCATGCGCATCAGTCATGACCACAACGGTTGGTGCCGTAAGGTCTGGGAACACATCCACATCCATATTTGAAGCAGTTCTCATCCCGAAAACCACCAATACCACCGAACAAAGCAAAATCAGATACTTGTTGTTCAGTGAGAATTTTATGATTCTGTTCAGCATGACTGTGGTTAATGAACATGACCGGAATGAGCATCCAACGTGCCGGTTGCCTGTGCCAGCTTGATGAGCATTGCCCCGCGCGATACAATCCGTTCATCTGCGGTTGTCCCTTTCAGAATTTCAGTTCTTACACCATCGGTTTTACCGGGAACGACTTCACGCTTCTCGAACAATTCGGGGGTTACCTGTACCCACACGAAATAACTGCCCTGCTCTTCCAGCAAAGCCGTATTGGGAATGGTAACCGCCTGTGTGTTGGTTCCTGTTTTTAGAAAAACTTCAACAAAGCTGCCGGGTGTGAAACCGGCTTTGTTATCGATCTGCAAACTTACCGGGATCAGGTAATTACCGGCATTTACAGCTTTCCCGTACGACAAAACCTTTCCATTCAGCTCGCCGAAGCTGTATGCCTGGTTATCGTGCAGCGTGCGGATACTGGCCGACCGGATTGAACCCAGAATAGACGCGTATCTCTGAGGCACATTGGCATGCAGAATAAGGGTTTTGTTCTGCGAAACCGTCAGGATGGGTTGGCCTGCCTCGACATAACTACCATTCTTTACAAAAACCTGTCTGATGAAACCAGTCATCGGGCAGATCACTGTTTGCCCGGAGGAACTGAAATTTTGGTTCAGGTTGTCGTAAACAGCTTTCGTGTTTTCGAATTGATTTTTGGAGGCTATTAAATCCTTTTCAGAAATAATCTTATCTTTTGCGAGCTCCCTGGACCTCTCATAATCCGCATTGGCTTTTTCAAAATTGCTTTTGGCCTCGGCATACCTTACGGAACTGTTATTGTCAGCCAAATCGCCGGCTTTAATGGAGAATAATGCCTGACCGGCACCAACCTGAGTGCCTTCCAGCAGGCTGTTTGACGTGAGCACCACCACACCGTTTGTTTTAGCAGTAACAATCATTTCGCCGCCATTCGACGATTCAATTAAAGCTGTTGTTTTAATGACCTGTCCAAACGGTTCAAGGACAGGATGACTGGTTGAAAAATCAATTTTCCAGGACTGTTCTTTGGTAAACACCGTGGCATTGACTCTTGGCACCACCGCCTTTTCGGCCGCCTCATGAGCCTCTTGATGCCTGGTAAAAACGGTCACCTGCGGAACCATCACGTCATAATTTCCCGCTCCGTTGGAAATCTCAAACTTCAATGTTCCTGTGCCTGCTGTTTCGGGCTTGATATCAAAACTGTAAATTCCTTTGCGTGTAGGTTGATCGAGTGATTTTCTTGTTTCTTTATTATTCACGGTAAGGACCATCGTTATCTCTCCGGCCTCAACAGCTTTAAAATCGGGAAGAACCGAAAAATGTGAAAGTACATTTGCCACTTCTCCAACCACAAAAGCATCGGCTTCGGCGAATAATTCATACTCGTTGCTATAAGCCGTATATTGAAATTTTACCTCGTCGTGTTCTCCGTTAGTTTCGCCGGGCCCATGTTCGTCATGCTCACCCGGCAAGCCGGCTTGCCGGTGGCACCCGGATACAGCAAACACCAGAAAAGCAACCATTCCTATTTTGAAATTCATTTTTATCTCTGTTTAATTTTTAAAAAAATTATGCACCTGAACGCCCATCGCATTAAACAAAATGCAATGAGTATATCTCATTATACTAAAAATTAAACGGTTGGAGGAGCACGCAGGCCTAAAGAAGCAACAATGAACGAAGCATAAGAATAATGAACAACAGGAATTGGCAGGTCAATGTCAAAAGCCGGAATTAAGCTATCTGTTCCTGCATGAACAAGGGTGAATAAACTATCGTATGACAGATTATCCGGACCGGCTATACGATCGGATTCATGTCTCCCCTGATTTGAAGGTAAAACAACCGCCTGTTCCAATCCGCAATCCTCTGCGCCGCTTCCGTCGTGCTGATGACTGTCGGCAGGACTGCTGTGCTTGCATGCAATATCATTGCTTTGACAATGCGTGCTTTCATTACAATTCGGGGTATGGTGATGGTGGTGAAATGTAACAGCATGAACCAATAAAACAATATTGGCGAGAAGTATAAAAATGTATGCTGTTGTTTTCTTCATTATTAAAATGAATATTGATGCAAATATAACAAAAACCGTCGGAAACCGTCTGCCGGGAATTAAAAACTCCAGCCGGCGCCAATGGCCAAGCCAAGAGACTCAAGCCTGACCTTGTAGTAGCCGATGTCGCTTACCGGTATTTTCATGTAGGGCTGAGCATTGATGCTGATCCTGGGACTCAGTTTAAATTCATAGTTTGCATGCAGGTTCAAAACACTCAGCCAATGCTGATTTTCATTGACCAGATGAATATCCTCGCGGTTGCTGTTATTAAAACGGTAATCTTCCCTGAGCATGATATAGGATGAGATCCCTGTCCCGAAACTAATGCGGGTTTTTCCGCTGTTAAGAAGCGTGTAACCGACATTAACGGGGATGTCCAGCACGCGGCAATCAGCGTCAACCTTTTGCGTATAAGAAGCATACGAATAATCGGCGTCGTACAATTTCTTAGCATACACCGCCCCCGTGCTCAGGCTCCATTTTTTTGTGAGGCCAAGCGTAACCATCAGGCCGATGTCACTTCCGATCTGGCCGTTATTCAGATGGTCGACTCCATTATAGGCGGGTGCCACAAGAAGACTTAATGCCCATTTGCGCCGCACCGGCTCCGGAACATGGATCGGTTCCGTGCCGGCGAAAAATGGTACTGGCTTTGCCTGATCCTCTTCCATTTCGGCTTCATGTAGCTGATGATCCGCCAATTGCGGGTCAGGCACCAAAACAGGCTTATGGACCGTTTCTTCTGCTGTTTCCGCTAATGTCATTGCAGTACCGGGGTCTGTAACGGCCGAAGTGGCCGAAGGTGTCCTTGTCCCGATATCGCTGCCCAAAGATCCCGGCATTGCCTTCCCGGGGTCGTCCGATACCAGTAATGAAGAAAGCTCCCGGCCGGTTTCCCCGCCTTTCTTTAACTCCAGGGAAGGAGATAAAACTTGTTTTTGCCCGTCTTGTACTTCCTGCTCTTTGTGCTGACTTGCAGTTTGCTGCGTCAGTGTTTTTTGCATGACGGGCCACAGCATCCAGATCGATAATACCAATACGAACAGCGCAGCGATCCCAATGAATGACTTCGACCGGAAGAATGAGCTTTTATTTCTTTCATACCGGCTCAGTCGTTGCTCCAGTTCAGACCACTCGTGTTCGCCAAAAATAACCGGATCACGTTCCGGATTCAGTCCTGCCTTAAATAATTCATCAATACTATTTTTGTTCACATTTTTCATGACCGACCCGGATTAATGTGAAATCTTTTGCAGGTTGCCCAATTCATTATTTTATATTTCCATATCTGTTGCATAATTAATGGTATGTGATCCGTTTAACATCTTCTGCAGTCTCAACCTGGCCTTATACAGGTTTGATCTTGACGTGCCTGCGCTAATCCCCATCATTTGGCCGATCTCATCATGAGAATAACCATCGATTGCATATAAATTGAAAACGATCCGGTAAGCCGGCGGCAGGCGCTGCACATAAGCCAGCAAATCTTCATACTCCAACTCATTGTCAACAACAACCGCATTCAGATGGGAATCTGCCTTTTCCAGTGCCTCCATTTTTGCCCATTTGATATTTGCACGGTAATAGTCAATGCAGGCATTGTACATAATTTTCCCCAACCATGTTTTAAAAGGCCGGTGGCTATCGTATTTGTCGATATTTGTAAAAGCTTTAAAAAATCCCTCATTCAACACCTCGGAAGCTTCGTAGCGGTTATTGGCGCAGCGTAAACAAATTTTCATAGCAAAGCCATAAAGCTTCAAATACAATGCTTTCTGGCTTTGCCGGTCCTGTCTCTTACAACCTTCAATAAGCTGCTGTAACTCTTCTTCTGCCATGTACGGACTACTGAATCATGTTTACCGGTTTATAGCATGCCTCCTGCAGCTAAATTAAAACTGCAGGATGCCTGAATTTGTTGTCCTTCGATTCTTCTTCGCATAATAACTTGATCACAAACGACATTAGCCGGTAAAAAGTTTAACTATATCCCGATGGATATCATTCGTTGCTATTGGATTTATTAAACAGCGTGAAATTCCGGGTAATACTGAACCCCCAGCGAAAGCCACCCTTGGTCCAGGTGCTGCTGGTACTTGGTATAAACTGGTTTTCCAATATGGCAGTAGAATTGGTAAAACTAAGGTTAAACACGTGCCCACCTGTCTCAATTTCCAGACCGACACCCAACGGATTATAAAACCGGAAATCCTTTTGCTGAAGGAAATAATCTTTCGTATCCTGATCGCGAAAAACAATAAAATAATCAGCAACCACAGCCATCCATCTGCTTACTTTTACCCGTCCTCCAATCCCAAGGGCAAACATGTTATTCTTATCCATGAAGGATACATAATTTCTGCGTACATAGGTTGGTAAAAGAGCAAGCGACAGGTTATCACTGAATTTTCTGGCCAGGATTGTCTGCGTAATAAAGCTCATCCTGTCTCCGAAATCCGAAAAACCGGCGTCGGATGTGACAAGATCTCTTTTTTCCATACCAGACACTGCAGCATTTCCAAAGAGCGTCAGTGAAAAAGGCATACCCTGGTCCGCCGTCTGCCTGAGCAAACGGTACTTCGCTTTGAAGTAGTAGAGCTGTGACTGGTCCGTATTCACTCCGTTAGGGGCTCCTTTAGTCCTGCCAATGCCGATATTCAGATTATCGGATATCCCGTAATCAAATCCAATCAGGATATCGGTCGAATTATCAAGGCCAAAAAAAGTTTTTGTACCACCGTTCTTTCCGGCAAGGTCACCAAACCGGTGCATGACAACAAATAACAGGTCATGCTTATGGATCGTCTCGTTCGACTGGCTACTGATGAGCCGGGGCGATTTAAATGTTTCAAGCACCGGCAGATTTCCCTTATTCGCAACAGAGTCTTTAAATAGTTCTTTCAGATCGACCTGAGCCATCAGGCGAAAGGAGCCAAGACAGACTATGAGTACGAGAATTAATGTCTTCATCTAAATTATTTTTTCCTGTTATTGCTTTTTACTTTTTTAATTCATCTGTTTTGGATCGGGTCGGTATGTGGCATTTATCGTCACTTCAACGATCTCTGCAATATTTTTAATCACCAATCTTGGTACCTTTATCTGATGGTCGGCCACATGCACCGGAAAAACGGCATGTGCGGTGATTTCTCCTCCGCGGACTTTCATTTCACCTTTCACCGTATAGCTTTTTCGCACATTATGGATCGTAAGGTCGCCCTGTACGGTCACCGGGTAGGTACCGTCCCGGGAAAGATCGACTGGTTCTTTTATCGTCCCGTTAAACTCGGCGTTAGGATATTTACTGCTTTCCAGGTAGTTCTCGTTGAAATGTTCCTGCATGAGACTTTTCTCAAATTCAAAAGAACGGATCGGCACCTTAAAGTAAACTTTGTTTGACGAGGTATCGATCGCCGAAACTCCTTCCTTGCTTTCACTCTTGATATCTTCCAGCGGCGCCTCTGAAAAAAAACTGATCACCACTTCACGGGACAAGATCTGCGCCTGCCCTGTCCAGGTTGTGAATACTAAAATGATCATTGCTAATCCTGCCTTCATGGGTTTCTGTTTTAATTTTCCGGAGCACAGTTACTGATCCAAACATCCAGTGAATCGCGTATCGCCGCAGGAAGCGGTGCATTCCCCTTTGGCATATCCGCGTTGTCCTGAATCACCCGGATATAGAAAGACTGTTCTGCATAAGGAAGCAGGCCGGTAAAGGTCGTGAAGTTGCCGGGGCCAGGTGAATTTCCGCCATGATGACAGCCAATGCAATACTTGTCCATTACCTTTTTTACATAATTGTCGTATGTCACGTCCATCTCAGGGAATTCGGGCGTGCAATCGCCCTGCCCCGGGTCATCGTCTGCAAATTCAGGCGCCATATTCGTACACCCGAAATGGATGACGGCAATTCCGGCAATCATGATTAAAATAGTTTTCTTCATCTCGTTCTGCTTTACTTTTTCTGACTGTTCTGAAATGCCCGGGCTCCGGTTTTGCTTATTGCCGGAGCTCAGGGCCGCTTTCCTTTAATATCCGTCACCATCTCCTCCGGGTGGCGGATTCGAACCGGAAGCGCTTTTGCTTAATCGTGCAATCACTTCCCCTCCAGGATAGGTCGCGGTATGAATCTGAGCATAGATTTTTGATGCCGCCAAATCCATTGCCTGCTGTGCAGTTAAGGTAGCTTTACCCGATACGGTTCCGCTTGTGGCCGTGGGAAACCCCGTAATGGGAACAATCACAGGTCCGTCATCATGCAAGTGCATATTGGCAGCATTCGTCCCCAAACCCGTCCAGGTTATTGTATAAGACAATTCCATCGTATTGGGATCATAGGTTGCAGTGGTCGTGCCCGTAGCCGAAGTTGTAACCGTTTCTGCCGATTTGACAAAGCTTCCGGTATAGTTCACTTTCGGGGCCATTTCCGGTTCGTCGTCATCATCACAGGCCGTGAATCCGGTCATAAGTAAAAGAAGAATCAAAACCGGAACATCCGGTTTACTCTTAAAAAAATGGATAAAAGTTCTCATTCGCTTCATGATTTAAGTGATTAAAAAAAACATTTAAAATAGTCCTTTACTGAAGGACCAGCCTGACTGCGCAATCGTTTCTTAAAAAGAATACGGAATGAAATTTAAGAATGCTGCCTCTTAATATCCTTTTTTATATTTTTATTATCTGACTGTTTTCTGTTATGTGCTTCCCGTTTATTATTCGGTGCGTATTTTGCCCTCAAAGTGAATGATATTGCCTATTTTTGTCAGACGCTTTAATTGTAGCCTAATGAACAGAGGGAAGATACTTGTGATTGATGATGAAAATCAACTGCGTAAAGCTCTTTCAAGGATTATCGAGCTGGAAGGTTACGAGGTTTTCCAAAGCGAGAACGGAGGGAAAGGACTGAAGATCCTGGAAAAGGAGAAAGACGTTCTTCTGGTCATTTGCGATGTTAAGCTGCCCGATATCAACGGGATGATCATTCTTTCAACCATTAAACATCAATATCCGCATATCGAGGTTATCCTTTTAACGGCTTACGGGACGATCCATGATGGCGTACTGTCGATGAAGCAAGGGGCGTTTGATTATATCACAAAAGGTGACGGAGATGAACAAATTATCGTGACCGTTGAAAAAGCCATAGAAAAAGCGAAATTGCAAAGACGGATCTTTGAACTGGAAAACAAGTTGGAGACCAGGTATCGTTTTGACCGGATCATCGGACAATCAAAAGTGATCAGAGACACCATCGCTCTTGCCCGCAAGGTAGCGCCAACCGATTCAACAGTACTGCTTGAAGGTGAAACCGGAACAGGAAAGGAACTTTTCGCCCAGTCCATCCATAGCGAAAGTCCCCGTAAAAACAAGCCTTTTATTGCCATCAACTGCAGCGCTCTTCCGAAAGAATTACTCGAATCTGAAATTTTTGGCTACCGAAAAGGGGCGTTTACAGGAGCTGTTACCGACAAAAAAGGCTTATTTGAGGAGGCTCATGAAGGCACCCTGTTTTTAGATGAAATCGGGGAAATGCATCCTGATTTACAGGCGAAACTGTTACGTGTACTCGAGGACCAGTCTTTCACGAAAATAGGCGACACACGGGTTGTTCGGGTGAACGTCAGGATCATTGCAGCGACCAACCGCGATTTGATCAAAGAAATTGTGAACGATCACTTCAGGCACGATTTATATTACCGCCTTTCCGTAATGAAAATCCGCATTCCGGCCTTACGTGAACGAAAAGAGGATATCCCGGAACTGGTCGATTATTTTACCCGGATTTATTCAGGAAAAACCAAAAAGAAAATAACCGGAGCCTCTCCCCTGTTCCTGAAAAAACTAAATAACTTTGACTGGCCAGGGAATACCCGTGAATTGAAAAACGTAGTGGAAAGAGCTGTGATACTGGCTGATGATCATGAATTGACTCCCGATTTGCTGCCGGCAGAAATTCAATACACCGATATACAAATCTCTGCTGTTGACCCATATGGAACTCTTGAAAGCATGGAAAAGGCGCATATACGCCATGTGCTTCAATATACCGATGGGAATAAGACCAAAGCCGCTGAAAAACTGGGCATATCCATACCAACGCTGTACCGCAAACTGGAACATTACGGATTAAGCAATCTTTCCTAACAAAATGCAATACTGACCATTAAAAAATGTAAGGGTTTGGTCAAAGCGGAACAAACTATTATTTTTCAAGACTATTTATTAATACCTGAATATCAGCAACTTTAATCCTAATTCACAAATACATTTCCCTTACTGGCACGAAATTGGTTTATCTTCCTTTTCCTAAATACGGTCATTACGATATGATACACATCAATCTGAAGAATAAGCTATCAGCCGGATTCGGCTTTTTACTGATGATGATCATTTTACTCTGGATCACCGGGACCTACTTCATCTATAATTTATCGAACCGGTCGGCGTCGATGTTGAAAGAAAACTATCAGACTGTTGAATCCACCAAATTCCTGATCCAGTCGATCGATGAAATCAAAAATGAGCAACTGTCTGTTTTGTTCCGTGGACGTGATCATCAAAATGATCATCTTTACAGAACCAACCTGGATTTATTCTCAAAAAATCTCCAGGCAGTAAAAAACAACATTACAGAGGATGGAGAAGCTGAACTGATCCGTAAACTGGAAATCAGTTTTCATGCCTTCCTGTCGGTATACGATTCACTGACAAGCACCCCGGTTGCTGCCCCTGAATCATTTCACCATTTGATCCCAGCATACAGTGCGACAAGAACTTATATTGTTGCGCTATGGGATCTCAACATGAAGGCCATCAGTTATAAAAACAATCAGATCAAAAATACCTCTCACAGGGCTTTTTTGATCATGTCGCTTATCGGTTCGATCTGCTTTATTATCTCGGCCCTTTTCTTTTCCCGTTATCCGGGCTATATCTCAAAACCGATCACTTTACTCACACAGGGAATAAGAGAGATCGCCAACCGGAATTATGAGAAACGACTGCAGTTCAGGTCACACGACGAACTGGGTGAACTGGCTCAGTCTTTTAACCAGATGGCTGCAAAGCTTGATGAATACGAACATAGCAACCTGTCAAAGCTCCTGTTGGAGAAAAAGAGAATCGACACCATCATCAACAATATGAATGATGCCATTATTGGTCTTGATGAATCTGAAAAGATCATTTTCGCCAACACGGTAGCCTGTGATATCCTTCATCTAAATTCGTCAGAGCTTACCGGTCATGCTATCAGAGACCTGCTGCAACGGAATGAAACGTTCAGCCTGATATTTAAAGATATTTCTGAAAACGGGGATACCGCAAATAGAGAATTTCATCCGGTTAAAATCACGAGAGACGGCAAACCGGACTATTATACACGCGAAATTCTGGATGTTTCTTTTGCAAAAACAGGTGAAGATTTTCCGGTCAGTGTCGGAAGGGTTATCATCATGAAAAACATCACCCATTTTCTGGAGCAGGCTGAAGCAAAGACCAATTTTGTAGCCACCATTTCGCATGAATTAAAAACGCCGATTTCTTCATTACGGCTGAATCTGAAACTGCTTGATGACGTGAGAATCGGGGAGTTGAATGAAGAGCAAAAAGATATCGTTCAGGCGTTAAAAGAAGAAACACTTAAAATGTCAAGCATAACCTCCGAATTGCTTGATCTCGCTCAGGTGGAAACAGGTAACATTCCACTGAATTTCCAACCGGTGGCTCCTGCTGAAATTATCAGGTATGTCAAAAATCCTGCATTAAACCAAGCCAGGAACAAGCAAATTCAAATTAATTTTCCCATTGCAGATCAGTTACCTGAAATATACTGTGATTCTGAAAAAACGGCCTGGGTGCTGCTCAATATGCTAAATAATGCGATTCAATATTCACCCGAAGGGTCATCAGTCGAGCTTGAGGTGACACAACAAAGGAATTCTGTCCGTTTTATGGTACGTGATTTTGGAATGGGTATCGAGGAACAATACCTGCAGCAGATTTTTGAGAAATATTTTAGAGTACCCGATTCAGGGCAAAAGGGCACCGGACTGGGCTTAGCCATTTCAAAGGAATTTATCAGCAAACAACACGGTCATATCTGGGTTGAAAGCACACCCGGTAAAGGCAGCAGGTTCTTTTTCGATCTTCCGCTATACAGCAATTACAAGGAAATTCGCTTAAAATCATAGTACATGCAATCCGCTGTGCCATCTTAACTGAAAAAATAAGTTCATGAGATCCAGAATTGTTTTTCGTATCCTTGCCCGGATTTTACTGATCACCGGAATTTCATTATTATCCTGCATCCCGGTTGCGCTCGCCTACAACGAAGCATATTCTCCCTTTATATACTCCTCCGTATTGGCATTGGTGCCGGCAATAATCATGCATCTTTCCGTGAAGCGGACAGAATTAAGTTCCCTTGGCCGACGGGAAGCCTATTTGCTGGTTACCTTGGCATGGGTCATGATGTCCCTGATCGGTACCTTGCCCTATCTGCTGAGCGGATCAATACCCAATTTTACCGATGCTTTGTTCGAATCCGTATCGGGTTTTAGCACGACCGGTTCGTCCATTCTGACCGACATTGAGATATTACCCAAATCCGTATTATTCTGGCGCAGCATGACGCATTGGGTGGGGGGACTTGGAATTATCGTTCTGGTCATCATTATTATGCCTTCACTTAATATTGGCGGGTATAACCTGTTTACACTTGAATCGTCCCTGCAGGAAAAAATACATCCCCGAATACAATCGGTCGGAAAACGACTTTTATACATTTACCTGATCCTCACCCTGCTGGAGACCCTGTTCCTGCTTGCTGGCGGAATGAACCTTTTTGAAAGTGTTTGCCACTCATTTGGAACAGTAGCCACAGGAGGTTTTTCGCCAAAAAATACAAGTATCATCGATTATCCGCCGTACATTCAGTATGTGGTCATGGTCTTCATGCTGCTGGCCGGGACGAATTTTGTGGTCCACTATTACCTGATTAAACGAGAATTCTCAAAAATCAGGCAGAATGAGGAACTTAAATTCTATTTGTTCGTCGTTCTGATCTCGGGTTTAATCATCACGGGAGTATTATATTTTCAAGCGAACAGAACATTAGAGCCGGCATTCAGAGAATCTTTTTTCCAGGTCATATCGATTATCACCTGTACCGGGTTTGCCTCGTCCGATTACCTGATTTGGCCCACGGGTGGATGGGTACTTATTTTCTTTCTCATGTTTTTCGGCGGATGCACCGGATCTACTGCCGGCGGGATCAAAATGGCCAGGCACTTAATTGCCCTCAAAAATGTGAATCATGTTATTCGTAAACTCATTGCGCCTAACGCTGTTATACCCCTTCGCTTTAACCACCAAAAGATCAGTTATGAAGATAACAATGGCATTTTAACGTTTATTTTATGGTATATGATCCTGTTTATTATCGGAACCTTATTCCTGATCCTCTCTGGATTGGATATGGCCACCTCATCGAGCTCAGTAGCAACGGCAATGGGTGGTATAGGACCCGGATTCGGGACTGTTGGCCCGGTAAGTAACTTTGCTCACCTTCCGCAAGTCTCTAAAATAGCCTTATCTGCTTTGATGTTGCTCGGAAGACTCGAGATTTACACGATTGTCATGCTTTTTACCCCATGGTTCTGGAAAAAATAATATCAGTTTACGACAGAATCTGCGGTGAATTTTTAAAACTAAAAGAAAACAATTTAAGCAGTTTTTCTTATTAAAGATTATATTGCTGCGATTTTATAGACTTAGGTATCTAGAAGAACTATTCAATATGCAGGAATCTTCCGACAAATTCTCTTTGAACAAGGTAACCTTTGCGGGTTTAATTATAACGCTTGGTATTGTTTACGGCGATATTGGTACAAGCCCCTTGTACGTGATAAAAGCCATCACTTCAGGTGCTGAAATATTTGACAAACTCTTGGTATACGGAAGTTTATCATGTGTTTTCTGGACTTTGACCCTTCAAACCACACTGAAATACATTCTGATCACCCTGCGGGCAGATAACCATGGCGAAGGCGGGATTTTTGCCTTGTTTGCCCTCATGAGAAGAAAGTCGACCTGGGCCGCTATCATTACCATGATTGGAGGAAGTGCCCTTCTTGCAGATGGAGTCATTACACCATCGATCACGGTGACCTCATCCATCGAAGGGTTACTCCTGATCAATCCGGAAATAAAAGTACTCCCTGTTGTCCTGTTTATCCTGACTGCTTTATTCTTTATTCAACAGTTTGGTACAAAATTCATTGGTAAATCATTCGGACCAATCATGGTCATTTGGTTTGTCATGCTGGCTACTCTTGGATTTATCCAGATCACTGCTTTTCCGGAAGTGCTGAAAGCCCTTAATCCGTATTATGCGATTGATTTCCTTGTCAATTATCCGCACGGTTTTATTCTGCTGGGCGCCGTATTCTTATGTACCACCGGGGCTGAGGCCCTCTATTCAGACCTGGGACACTGTGGTATCAAAAATATCCGGATTACCTGGATCTTTGTAAAAATCTCGTTGCTGCTGAACTATTTTGGACAAGGAGCCTCGCTCATGAATCATCCAAATCCTGTTGAAAACATGAATCCGTTTTATTCAATCATGCCGGACTGGTTTCTGATTCCAGGCATTTTAATTTCAACGGCGGCGGCGGTAATTGCCAGTCAGGCACTGATCACAGGTTCCTATACCCTAATCAGTGAAGCTGTTTCATTGAATTTCTGGCCTAAGATCAAGATCCTGCATCCGACCTACATTAAGGGCCAGGTTTATATTCCTTTTATCAACTGGTTATTGTGGGTATTGTGTTGCTTTGTTGTCCTGTTTTTCCGGGAATCATCCAATATGGAAGCTGCTTACGGTCTTTCAATCACGATCACCATGATCATGACTTCGTTACTTTTAATCCGTTATTTACATCAGCGAAAGGTCAGATTTGTATTGCTGGCCATTCTGGCGGTAATGTTTGGAACCATTGAAGGTTCTTTTTTGATCGCCAACCTGAATAAATTTTCACATGGAGGATGGTTTTCCATTGTATTGGCTTTTGGTTTTTCCCTGATCATGACCGGGTGGTTTTTTGGCCGGCGCATAAAAAATAAGCGTATTAGTTACTCAAGTATAGATGAATACCTGCATTTATTTAACGATCTGTGCAAGGACAAAACCGTCCCGCAAATCGCAACGAATCTGGTTTATATTATTAAGGCAAATAATAAACATAAGATTGAATCAAAAATCATCTATTCTATTTTCAACAGGCAACCTAAACGTGCTCAAACATACTGGTTATTACATGTCGACATTACAGATAGCCCGGAGACATTCAGCTATGAAGTGGTGCAGTTCATTCCCGGCGTTTTGATCCGGATTGACATTCACCTGGGATTTAAAATTGAGCCACGAGTCAATCTCTATTTCAGGGAAATTATAAAAGATATGGTAAACAAAGGCGAAATCAAACTGACCAGCGCATATGAATCGATGAAAAAAAATAACTATCCCGGCGACTTCATCTTTGTTAATCTGGACCGGATCATGACTCCCGATTACAGACTGTCACCCTGGGAAACATTGATCATGAAACTGCATGCCTTTACCCGTTTGTTCGGTATCAATGATGTAAAAGCTTTGGGCCTTGATACCAGTTGTGTGATTGAAGAAAAAGTACCAATTTCCATTGAACGGCCATTAAACAGGAATATTCAGCGCATGAAAAATTAGAACGATACTACTTTAGAGGCATTGATTATGTTGGGTATTGGAAATACGGGCACATTCTACAAATAAATAGCACTTTCGGCATTGATGCTTCTGTGAAAACTTTAGATTTAAACAATTGTCATGCTTTTTACCCCATGGTTCTGGAAAAAATGAATTAATTTAGGCAGGAATCAGAATAAAATTGGAATTAATGGCTCCCGATTTATATCAACTAAGAGAAAAAATCTATAAACGATTTTTTAGGCTTCAAGATGCTCTTGCACTACTGTCGATAAAAGTCATTTTCATCCTGGAGCTTGTCTTCCCGGTGCTTTCTCTGGTTTACCTGGCGTTGATTCTAACTCACATTGGTTTTTCAGAAGATGGCGGATTTTATCAGGATCCTGAATTGTACCGCTATCTTTTCTTTGGATTATTTTTGTCAAGGTATGTGCCGGAATTTTTTTCACTGAAAAAGCGGCAGAAAATAAGGTGGTTTATCGACGGCAGTTTATTCCTGGTTGGGACTGCCATCGGCTGGGCCATGTTGAAAGGGAAATCACCGGACGCGACGGGAGTGGCTTGGACAACCGACCATTTTCTTCTCTTAAATGTCTATATCGCTCTTTTGATCGTGGCAGAACTGCCCCGGCTATTTCAGGTGATTAACTCCCTCAGGATTGCTCCGGCCTTGTTATTTGCCTTGAGCTTTTTGTCGGTGATCCTGATCGGTTCCGGTTTGCTGATGCTTCCCAATGCTCAGGCACAGCCCGTTTCTTATCTGGAATCCCTGTTTACTTCAGCGAGCGCTGTATGCGTCACAGGTCTTATTGTAGTTGACACGGCGACGGCGTACACGACTCTGGGAAAGATGATCATCCTGATCCTGATCCAATTGGGCGGGTTGGGAATTATGACCTTTACCGGTTTTTTCAGTTACCTGTTTACCGGCTCAGCGTCCTATAAAGACCGCCTTCTGTTAAGGGACCTGTTATCTTCAGAAACGATGGGCGGATTATTCCGCATCTTGATGCAGATCGTTGGGGTTACTTTTTTGATCGAAATGGCGGGGGCTGTTTTAATTTATACAGGCACAAGCGATGCCGTGGAGTATCCGGTTTTCTTCTCCGTGTTTCATTCCATTTCGGCTTTTTGTAACGCCGGCTTTTCTACCTTATCCGATGGATTGGGGAGCTCTGTCTTGCAAAACAATTATCTGTTACAGACCACCATTGCGGTTTTAATTATCCTTGGAGGTATTGGTTTCCCTGTTTTGCTCTCGTTGCTCAATTATTGTCTGGGATTTGCAGGCAGACCCGGGAAATTAAACAAAATGAAGAAAAAAAAGTGGCGTATGATCTCCATGCCTGTTTCAACCCGCATTGTGCTGGTCAGTACGATTGGGTTGCTTGCAGCAGGCACCCTGGGTTATTACCTGCTGGAAAGAAACGCCCTTCAGGGATTACCGGGAACCGGTCAGTTCATGACTTCTTTCTTTGGCAGCGTAAGTGCCCGTACAGCGGGATTTAACATGGTGGATATCACAAAATGGTCGTATCCAACCATTTTTCTGATGATTTTTCTGATGTGGGTCGGCGCCTCTCCCGGTTCAACCGGCGGAGGTATTAAAACGACTACTTTTGCTGTGGCGCTGAAAGCATCGTACGATTTTATGCGAGGCAGGCAAATTGTGGAAATCGGGAACCGGCAAATCGGAACAGAGACGCTGACCCGTGTTTTGGTCGTGGTCCTCCTTTCACTGGCGGTGATTTTTAGCGGTTTCTTTTTTCTTTTAATCACAGAGCCGGGGAAAAATCCGGTCCATTTGCTGTTTGAAAGCTTTTCCGCTTTTGGAACGGTCGGATTGAGCATGACAAATACAGCGACCCTGAGCAGCAGCGGGAAAATTCTGATCATGATCATGATGTTTATCGGAAGGCTTGGTCCCTTGACCGTTCTGATGGGACTGTTTGTTTCAGACAAAAAGAAATATTATTCCTACCCGAAACAGGATCTGATTATCAATTAAGGTCACGGACCTATTTATTATTTTTGTTTGTCACTCCTATTAGAGCCTATTCGAAGATGGGAATATGACAGCAATTTTTCACAGTACTTAGTATCAAAAAGATAAAAATATGAAGTTCATTATTATCGGTTTAGGCTATTTTGGGGGCAAGTTAGCCACGCTGCTGACCCAGCAGGGGCATGAAGTCATTGGCATTGATAACCGTTATGACCGGATTGAGGAACTGAAAGATTCGATCAGTATTGTCATGGAAATGGATACAACTTCTGAAAATGCCGTTAAATCTCTTCCGCTGGAGGACACTGATGCCGTAGTCGTAGCTATTGGCGAAGATTTCGGTTCTTCCATCCTGACGCTGGCCATCCTGAAAAATCTGGAGGTAAAGCGGATCATTGGCCGGGCAATCAGTCCGGTGCATCAACGCATCCTTGGCCAAATGGGCATCAGAGAAATCGTACATCCGGAAGAAGAAGCGGCTTTCTCGGTCAGTTCAGTGCTGCAACTGAAAAGCGCCTTAAAGATTACAGAACTGGATTCCGAAAACGTGATTGCAGAACTAAATATTCCGGAAAAATATCAGGGGCATAACCTGGACAGCATTGACCTGCAAAAACGTTTTGACCTGAAACTGATCGCGGTTAAAACCCTTTCGCGTGCCGGTAAGGTGATATCCCTGCAGCCGCAATCCTATGAAACGCAGTTCTATTATAATCCTCAATTTTCACTGAACGAAAACGATATCCTAGTTGTGGCCGGGAAGGCAGGCAACATCAAAAAATTCATCGGCGAATAGATCTTAATAAAATCTTTATATCCGTCACTCAAATCTTTACATCCTGTTTATAAAATCGGATGCAACTTTACCCGCACAATATCGAAGCGTGAAGAGATGAAGAGTGATACTTGTAAAATTGTGTTAAAACAAACCGGAAGCCTGTTTATTTTATTGGGTATTATTGTTGCCGTTCCGGCTCTTGTTTCGGTTATTTATGCCGAATGGTATTCTGCCGCCGGTTTTTTGCTATCCGGACTGATTACATCGGGTGCCGGGTTTGCCTTGTACCGGGGCTTTTATCATTCGGAGGAAGTCCGCTACAACCAGGTCCTGATTGTAGCGGCATTCGGATGGCTGGCCATCACACTCTTGGGGGGATTGCCCTTTTTTTTGATTGCCTGGATCACACCGGTTGAAGTGATGGACCGATTTATCCCGGCAGGTTCGAATTATACCTTCTCCAGTTTATTGTATTTCAGGAATTTTTTGCACTGTTTTTTTGAGAGCATGAGCGCCTATACGACGACGGGACTCTCCATGGCCGTTCATGAACCCTCGGTAGGTAAAGGTGTGCTGTTTTACCGTTCCCTGGCGCAGTGGGTAGGCGGAGCCGGATTTATTGTTATGGTACTGGCTGTTTTAAAGCAAACCTCGGGACGAGGGGCCATGTTGTTGTATGGATCTGAATCGACCGGAGAACGCTTAAAGCCCAAAGTGATTGAAACAGCCAGGGCCATTTGGAAAGTTTACCTGTTTATTACCTTATTCTCTGTCATCTACCTAATTGTTGGAACATGGTTGATTTTACCCGACTATCCTTTAAGTGAGAACATCTTTGATTCGGTGAACCACGCGATGGCAGGACAATCAACCGGAGGGTTTAGTACACTGGACGATAGTATCGCCACGTATCATTCACCTGCCATGGACATGCTTTATTTATTACCCATGATCCTGGGGTCGTTCTCCATTACCTTTTATTATAAAGTGATCTATCAAAAAAAGTTCAGTGAACTCTGGAACGACATCCAGACGCGTTCATTGCTGATTGCTTTTGCTTTGGGCAGTGCGGTTCAATCTTTTTTGCTTTTCCGGGCCGACGTAGTTCCGGATCCTGTCCGTGAAGGAGTTTTCCAGTTTATCAGCGCCATGTCGACAACAGGCTGGCAAACCTCCAATATCGGGAACTGGGACTGGCTGTCGGTTGTCTTTATCGTGCTTACAGCCATGTTCGTGGGCGGAGCTGCAGGTGCAACGGTAGGAGGAATAAAAATGATCCGGGCTCTGCTGATCAAGAAAGCGCTTCAGTGGCAGGTCAATAAAGTTTTCCTTTCATTACACACCGTAAAAACGATCAGGTTCAATGGGAAGACCTTGCTACCTGAAGAGATGAACGAAGAATTTGCCAAAGCCGCGGCATTTGCCATCATTTTCTTTTTACTGGTGCTTAGTTCGTCGATAATCGGTGCCCTTTATACACAAGGAAATTTCAGTTATGCCGATGCCTTGTTTGAATCCGGATCGGCCCAGGGAACGGTGGGATTATCCTCGGGTATCACAGACCCGGGTATGCCCCGGGTACTGGAGCTTGTCTATATTTTTCAGATGTGGACCGGAAGGCTTGAAATTATCCCGGTGTTTGCATTAATACGAGCCCTTGTTTGGGGAACAAATCCCAAAAAAATGTAATAGATTTATAGATTAAAACGAATTATTACCACATGAATGATACACCTAAAATAAAGCAAATATCCTTCATGACCTTCATTTCAAAGGCCAATCATTACGTCCTTTCCATTATTGTCATTGGATTTACCGTTTTGTTTTGCTTCCCGCTTTCCGGCTCGCAAGGGTACCACCTGGTCTCTTTTATATTACTTTTTGTTGTTTCAGTTCTGGCAACATTTATGAGTATCGGACCAATTTTACTTGCTTCAGCACTAAGTTCTTTGGTATGGAACTTCTTTTTTATTCCGCCCCATTATACCCTCCATATTGAAAGTACAGAAGACATTCTGATGTTTGGCATGTTCTTTACCATCGCTCTGGTTAACGGTGTCCTGACAACACGGGTACGTAAACAGGAAAGACTTGCCCGAAGCAGGGAAGAACGTGCCAATGCTTTGTTCCAGCTCACAAAAGAACTTTCAAAAGCAAGTGGGACAAGCGAAATACTGCACGTTGCCACCCAGGAAATTAAAAAACATTTCGCTGTTGATCCTTCTTTTATTTTACAAGATGGAAACAACCATTTGCCTGCTTTCGATCAGGTTCAAAAGGAGGCGGATCTGCTTTCCCGGGATGATTTTCTCATGGCAAAATGGGTCTTTGAATATTCTCAAAAAGCGGGGAAGTTTACAAATACACTTTCCTCACATGAGAATACCTGCTATCCATTGAAAGGATCACGGTTGAATCCCGGCGTGCTGATGGTAAAACATACACGCCCGCCCGCCGGCGATAAAATTATTTTTTGGAATACTTTCCTGACTCAAATCTCCAATTCCCTTGAACGCGAATTTTTAGAAGAGTTAGCCAAGAAAGCCCGGTTTCTGGATGAATCGGACAGGTTGTACAAAACCTTGTTTAATTCCATTTCCCATGAATTAAGAATACCTGTCTCAACGATCATCGGGGCCTCCGATACCTTACTAAACGGTGATCACTCTGAAAATACCCGCTCGGCCTTGTATAATGAAATACTAAGTGCCTCGGTACGGTTAAACCGGCTGATTGAGAACCTGCTGAACATGTCCCGTCTGGAAAGCGGACGGCTCTCTGTTCGGCTGGACTGGTACGATATCCATGATCTGGTGAACAAAGTCACTGAAGATCTAAAGGATGAAATAAAACCATTTACGCTGGTGGTGGAGGTTCCGGAGGATATGCCGCTCGTTTGGATCGACTTCGGACTGATGGAGCAGGTTTTGTATAATCTTTTGTATAATGCCTGCCAACACGCTCCTGCCACATCAGATATCAGCCTGAATATTTGCCACAGGAACAGCGAACTGATCATCGAAATTCTGGACAGGGGCCCGGGGTTTTCGGAGGAGGCCTTGAGGAATGTCTTCAAGAAGTTCTTCCGGGTTGAGAACAGTAAAGCCGGGGGACTGGGACTGGGCCTTTCTATCGTGAAAGGCTTCATTGAAGCGCATAAGGGATCGGTGTCGGTTGAAAACAGAAAGGACCGTGGAGCAAAATTTACGATCAGGATCCCTTCGGAATTAGTGAACGAAAAGATCGCTACATGAAATGAACGAAAAAGAAACCATATTAATTATTGACGATGAACTTCCGATCCGCCGGCTGCTTGAGATAACCCTTTCGGCCAGCGGGTATAAAGTCATTCATTCGCCTACCGGCAGGGAAGGTTTGATTGATGCTGCAACGCACCATCCTTCACTAATCATTCTTGACCTGGGCTTACCCGATGCAGACGGAAAGGAAATTCTGAAAAAATTGAGGGAATGGTTCTTCAAACCGGTGATCATCCTGTCGGTGCGTGATTCGGAAGATGAAATTATTGCCGCGCTGGATAACGGTGCCAATGATTATCTCACCAAGCCCTTCAGAAGCGGGGAGCTACTCGCACGAATACGGGCCACGATCAGGTCGTCCGAAAAGAAAAAGGATGATCCGGTTTTGGAATTCGGAACGCTTAGCATTGACATACTGAACCATATTACAAAGAAAAACAACGAAGTACTAAAACTGACATCGACGGAGTTTTCCCTGCTGCAGTTGCTGGCCAGAAACCAGGGGAGGGTGCTGACGCATCAATATATCCTAAAAGAGATTTGGGGATACGGCTACCTGGAGCAAACGCAATACCTGAGGGTGTTCGTGGCACAATTAAGAAAAAAGATCGAAGACAATCCGTCAAAACCGAAACTGTTGATCACAGAATCCGGAATCGGTTACCGGTTTGGAGAATAACAGGAAAAAGTAGTGAGTAGTGAGTAGTGAGTAGTAAAAAAGGAAAGGCTATCTGGTTATATGGTATGTGGCTGGGGAGAAAGAATCGTATATGAAGAAAATTTTGATCGTCGATGATGAAATTAAGATCAGGGAATTGCTGACCCGGATCATTTCGTTTGAAGGTATTTATGAAGTATTTCAGGCGGCTGATTGCAATGCGGGTTTGAAAAAACTGAGTCAGACAGACATTGATGTTGTGCTTTGCGATGTAAAACTGCCCGACGGAAACGGCGTTGAACTCACCAAACAAATTAAAACAAAATATCCCCTGACGGAAGTCATTTTACTGACTGCTTACGGCAATATTCCCGACGGTGTTCAGGCCATTAAAAACGGGGCTTTCGATTACATGACCAAGGGTGATGACAATAATAAGATCATCCCCTTGCTCTTCCGCGCTTCAGAAAAAGCAGAACTGTCAAAACGGGTACAACATCTGGAAAAACAACTGAATGAGAAATATTCGTTTGATAGCATCATCGGTAAATCAAAAGCAATTCAGGAAACTGTTGAATTGGCAAAGAAAGTTGCTGTTACCGATACGACTGTTTTGCTTACAGGCGAAACAGGAACAGGGAAAGAGGTGTTCGCACAATCCATCCACCAGGCAAGCAACCGGAATACCAGGAACTTTCTGGCTGTTAATTGCTCGGCATTTTCAAAAGATATACTGGAAAGTGAACTGTTTGGACATGTTGCCGGAGCATTTACCGGAGCGACAAGAGATAAAAAGGGATTATTTCAGGAAGCCGATAACGGAACCATATTCCTTGACGAAATTGGGGAAATGGCTTTGGATTTGCAGGCAAAATTGCTGCGAGTGTTAGAAACCGGCGAATTTATTAAGGTGGGTGAAAATAAAAATACAAAGGTGAACGTCCGCATCATTGCAGCAACCAACCGTGATCTGCGAAAAGAAATCGAAGCCGGCCGTTTCAGGGAAGATTTATTTTACCGGTTATCGGTATTCCGGATTAAAGTGCCTGCACTCAGGGAAAGGGTCGCCGATATTGAATTACTGGCAACTTATTTTACCCATCTGTGTGCTGCTAAAATCGGCAAGAGAATAAAATCATTCTCTCCGGGCTTTCTCCAGGCGCTTAAACTGCATCAATGGCCGGGAAATATCCGCGAACTCAAAAACGTGATCGAGCGGAGCGTGATTTTAGCGACCGCTGATGAGTTGACCGTGGATACCTTACCCTCCGGGTTACAAACGAACCGGCCTCCGGTAATCAAGGGGAACAAACAATTTTCTGCTTTTGAACTGGCCAGCGCCGAAAAACTTCATATTCAGAAAGTGCTCAACTATACCAACGGGAACAAAACCGAGGCTGCCCGGCTGCTCAACATTGCTCTGACCACGCTTTACAGGAAGATCGATGAATACGGAATCAGTACGTGAGAGGTGAGAGATGAAATGCGTTTCCATTTTGCATTTCACATTTATACTACGGATGGTTGTCAAATAGCAACTAAATATAGCGAAATTACAACGAGGAGTAGCCGCATTTTGACCGGTTCCGGAAGCGAATCAACCTATCTTTGTCATATCGAAAAAATATAAAACAAAAAATGGTAATTATGGAAACTAAAATGATTGGCAGCAAAATTGCCGAAGCGCGAAAAAAATTAAATATTTCTCAAGCGGAACTTGCCCAGCGTCTATTTATTAGCGCGCAAGCAGTTGGAAAATGGGAACGCGGAGAATCAATGCCGGATATCATTACTCTTAACCGTCTCGCGGAAATTCTGGGCGTTGACCTTAACTATTTTTCAGAGAACTACCAATCCGCGGGTACTGAATCCAATCGGCTGGCATCCGATGAAGCCATAGTTAATCAATCGGCTGAATTACAATCCGGTGAGCGGAAGAAAAAGCTCAGCTGGGATCTATCGCTCGGGAACTGGGCGGACGCTGATTTTTCGGGGTTGAAAAATCTGCATGAAAAATTCAGTTCCTCCAACATGCAGCGTTGCCGGTTTAACGGGTCCGATTTGTCGGGACTTCTTCTGAAAACCAACAATGTTGATAGCTGTGACTTTTCAGGTTCCAACATCAGCAACAGCCGCATTCAAGGGTCCAACTTACTTAAAAATATATTTAAAGGCTGTTCACTGCAAGAAGCTGAATTTTCAGGAAGCAATATCGATCGCTGCGATTTCTCCGATGTCAACTTTACCGGAACTAAATTCTCTAAAAGTTATATCTACGGCTGCGATTTGTCCGGCGCCGATTTTACCGGAGTGGTGATTAAATCGGGCGGCTTTACCGGAGCGGCAATTAAATCGGGCGATTTGGACAAAAATACCATTACTAATGCTGTGTTTAAGCACACCGCGTTTATTGATACACAGATAGCCGATATCGTTTTCACCGGTAAATTAGAGGACGGCTATTTTGAGAACTGTGTATTTACCAGAGTGACATTCCGGAATGCAACGCTTATTAACACGTTCTTTAAAAACAACAAAAAATTGAAAAGAATCCGTTTTACAGACTGTCAGGCAGATCGGATGACTTACGAGTTCCTGAAACAGGGGAAAGCAGATCTAACCGGTATCACATTATTAGCACCTGCTCCCTGATTACCGTGCGCCTAATGATTGTAACAGAAAACGAGGATGATTCGCCTGACGGGAAGTGCTGTTGTTACAAAGCTCCGTAATATTCGGCTATCCGAGCCAGTTGGTTGACAAAACAAAGCGCGCAATAACCGGAGGCAGAGGTGCGAACCTGAGGGAACTGTTTAGGATTGAAGCCCTTTCAAAACGCTAAGCCCGACCCTTTCAAAACGATAGGGTTTAGACTCCCAAAAATTTAAAATCTACACAAATCATGCTGATTTATAGCCAAATGTAAAACTTCCGAATAAAGCGGAATAGAAATTGGCATGCCATAACCGAACTTTAAAGCAGAAAATGATGACAGCATTCATTCTTATTACGACCGGAATATTGGTCTTTGCATTCTTTTTCAGATCAATCGGCTTTTTTGAGAAAATTTAAGAGTTATTTCATGGAAACAAAAATTCAGAAAACATTAAGGCAGTGGTTTCCGGACGCGTTTGCCGAAGAACAGGGAACAGAACCCCGTTCCGATTACGAAATTCTTCAGCAATTTGCCAGGTATACCATCAGGCTCATTCACGACAAGAAGAATGAGAAAGAACCTTTCGAGATCGTTAATCAACTTTATCAAAGGGGCAGCTTACACGATAAAAACGCGATTGAAAATGAATTTTTCAGTGTTCTTATAACAGCAGAAAGTCCGGGTACCTTAAAGTGGCACCTGGAACTGATGCCTGAAAATCTTAAAACCGTTTATTTGAAAACCATTTTAGAAAATTAAAGTTATGACACTATTATTCATCATCTCCATCCTCGTATTTGGCTATTTGGTTTACGTATTACTTCATCCTGAAGAAATTTAACGTTATGAACACAGAAATACTTGGAGTGATCTTTATGTACGCGCTGGTCGTTGCATTGGCCATCCCGCTTGGACGTTACATCGGCAAAATTTTCAATTACGAAAGCGCCTGGCTTGATAAAATTTTTAATCCGATTGATAACCTGTTTTATAAGATCAGCGGGATCAATCCGAAACAGGAAATGGACTGGAAACAGCATTTGGTGGCCCTGTTAACGATCAATCTCATTTGGTTTCTGGTCTCCATGTTCACGCTGATGAATATGAGCTGGCTGCCTTTGAATCCCGACGGAAATCCTTCGATGAGTGCCGATCTGGCATTTAATACATCCGTAAGTTTTGTCACCAACACCAATCTTCAGCACTATTCGGGTGAATCAGGCCTGTCTTATCTGGGACAACTGATCCTGATGCTGTGGCAGTTTATCAGCGCGGGAACCGGGATCGCCATATGTGCCGTAGTATTTCAGGCTATCAAGGAAAAAACGACTGAAAAGCTGGGCAACTTTTACAGCTTTTTTGTAAGGAGTTGTACCCGGATCTTGTTTCCTCTTGCATTCATCGTCGCCATCATTTTACTATTTAACGGCACACCCATGACCTTTGAAGGCAAGGATACCATCATCACGCTTGAAGGTGATACGCAGCAAGTCAGCCGGGGTCCTGTGGCTGCAATGGTTAGCATTAAACAACTGGGGACAAACGGGGGAGGTTTTTATGGCCCCAATTCGGCCAACCCGATGGAGAACCCCAATTACCTGACCAATATCGTTGAAACGGTAAGCATCTTTTTAATTCCCATTGCCATGATCTTTGCCTTTGGTTATGTAATCCGCAGGAAAAAGCTGGCATGGGTTATTTACGGAGTCATGACCTTGGGTTTCCTTATGCTGGTCATCCCTTCAATCGTCAGCGAAATGAATGGGAACCCGGCTATTGCCCAAATGGACATTCAGCAAAACATGGGTAGCATGGAAGGCAAGGAGCTACGGTTTGGACCGGTAGCATCGGCTTACTGGGCAGTAAATACGACTTGCACCAGTAACGGTTCGGTCAATGCCATGCACGACAGCATGACACCGATGACCGGAATGGCGACCCTGCTCGGGATGATGGTGAACAGCTTCTACGGCGGGGTAGGCGTGGGCTTTTTGAACTTTTATATCTTCATGATCATCGCAGTTTTCATCGCGGGCCTCATGGTTGGCCGCACACCCGAGTTCCTTGGAAAAAAGATTGAAGCGAAGGAAGTCAAGATCGCCATGATCGTTGCCTTGTTGCATCCTTTACTCATCCTTGCCGGAACAGCGCTTGCCAGTTCTATCTATGTGGGTAACCCGGAAGAATATGCAGCATGGCTTGCCAACCCGGGTTATCATGGATTCAGCGAAATGCTTTACGAGTTCAGCTCGTCTGCGGCCAACAACGGGAGTGGTTTTGAAGGATTGGGCGACAACACGATGTTTTGGAATGTTTCCACTGGTTTGGTTATGCTACTTGCAAGGTATCTGCCTATCATCGGTCCGGTAGCAATCGCCGGTATTCTGGCAGCTAAAAAATATATCCCCGAAAGTGCAGGAACATTAAAGGCCGACACAGGCACATTCGGATTAATGATCTTTGCAACTATATTTATTGTCGTCGCACTTTCATTTTTCCCAGCCCTTACACTTGGTCCGTTAGCAGAATATTTTACGCTGTATTAAGACAATAGATTTTTAGACATTAGATATCAGACAAGAAATGAAACCACAAGATACATCTTTATTTCAAAAGGAGCTGGTTCAGGAAGCGCTCAAACAATCCTTTGTAAAGCTCAACCCCCGGATTATGCTTGGCAACCCGGTGATGTTCACGGTTGAGATCGGTACGGTTGTTATGCTCATCGTTACCCTTTTCACGTTAACCGGCGATCGATCGCAGGGAAGTTTCGGGTACAATTTTACCGTTTTCATCATCCTTCTTTTAACCCTTCTTTTTGCCAATTTTGCAGAGGCCTTAGCCGAAATAAGGGGCAAAGCACAGGCTGACAGTTTGCGAAAAACAAGGGAAGATACGCCTGCCAGATTAGAAAACGGACAAATAATTTCATCTTCCCAATTAAAAAAAGGTGATGTCTTTATTTGCGAGACAGGTGATATTATCCCGAATGACGGGGAGATTATTGAAGGGTTGGCCACTATTGATGAAAGCGCTATAACCGGCGAAAGCGCTCCCGTGATCCGTGAAGCTGGCGGGGACAAAAGTTCGGTTACAGGCGGGACAAAGGTGCTTTCGGACCGAATTAAGGTGCAAGTGACCACCAAACCCGGTGAAAGTTTTCTGGATAAAATGATCGCCCTGGTTGAAGGCGCCTCCCGGAAAAAAACCCCCAATGAGATCGCGCTGACCATCCTGCTTGCAGGGTTTACATTGGTCTTTATCATCGTCACCGTGACTTTAAAGCCCTTTGCCGATTATGCCAATACTGTGATCACCATTTCTTCATTCATAGCCTTATTTGTATGCCTGATCCCTACAACGATCGGAGGGTTGCTCTCGGCGATCGGGATTGCCGGAATGAACCGGGCCCTGTTGGCAAAGGTGATCACAAAATCCGGTAAAGCTGTTGAAACAGCCGGTGACCTCGACGTGTTGTTATTGGACAAGACCGGGACCATTACGATCGGTAACCGGAAAGCGACTCAATTCCATTCCGTAAACGGCGTTGACAAACAGTATCTGATGCATCGGGCTACCTTAAGTTCGATCGCTGATGAAACTCCCGAAGGCAAGTCGATCGTGGAACTGGCGGGGATTGACCTTCGCGATATCAAACTGGAAAAACCAAGGTTCATCAAATTCAGCGCGCAAACCCGTTGTTCGGGAATCGAATTCGGAAACATCAGCATCAGAAAAGGAGCCTTTGACGCCATCAGGGACATTGTTGAACGGGCCGGACACAAACTGCATCCGGGAGTTGAACCTATTGTGACGAAAATATCGTCAGATGGTGGTACCCCGCTGGTTGTGATCGAAAACAATGAAGCACTCGGGGTCATTGAGTTGCAGGACATCATCAAACCCGGCATTCGCGACCGGTTCGAACGGTTAAGGAAAATGGGAGTCAAAACAGTGATGGTTACCGGCGATAACCCGCTCACTGCAAAATATATTGCTGAAAAGGCCGGTGTGGATGATTATATCGCCGAGGCCAAACCCGAAGACAAGTTGGAATACATTAAAAAAGAGCAGGCAGAAGGACGCTTGGTTGCCATGATGGGCGATGGTACAAACGACGCGCCTGCCCTGGCACAAGCCGATGTTGGCGTAGCGATGAACAGTGGCACCCAGGCTGCCAAAGAAGCAGGCAACATGGTCGATCTGGATAACGATCCGACCAAACTGATCGAGATTGTCGAGATAGGGAAACAATTGCTGATGACCCGCGGAGCGCTGACCACGTTTAGTATTGCAAACGATGTGGCCAAATACTTTGCGATCATCCCCGCTTTATTCATCACTTCTATTCCTGCCCTGCAAGGGCTGAATATTATGAATCTTGCCAGTCCGGAAAGCGCTATTTTGTCGGCAGTCATTTTCAATGCTATTATTATCCCCTTGCTGATCCCGTTGGCGTTGAAAGGAGTGGCCTATAAACCCATCGGTGCAAGCGCGCTGCTCCGCAGGAACCTGTTCATTTACGGACTGGGCGGAATTATTGTTCCCTTTATCGGGATTAAACTAATTGATATGCTTGTATCTACAATGATGTAAAATGTAAAAAGTGAAAAGTTTACATCTTACATTTCACATCTCACACTAAAAAATGAATACAATGAAAATAAATTTATTACCGGCCATTAAGCTTACTTTGGTATGCATGGTTTTCTTCATGGGCATATACACCCTGATGATGCTGGGAATAGCCCAACTGGCCCCTAACCATGGGAAAGGATTGATCGTAACGCAAAATGGGAAGGAATATCACGTCAATGCTGCTCAGTCCTTTACACAGGATAACTATTTTTGGCCGAGACCTTCGGCAGTCGGATATAATGCTGCCGGTTCGGGCGGAAGTAACAAGGGGCCGTCAAATCCCGATTACCTGGCTGAAGTACGGGCGCGTATCGACACGTTCATAGTCCATAACCCGGGAGTTGAAAAGGCTGATATCCCGTCCGATCTGGTAACCGCCAGCGGCAGCGGACTGGACCCGCATATTTCGGTACAGGCCGCCAAAGTACAGGTAAAACGGATCGCCAGGGCCAGAACCCTTCCGGAAAGCACCTTACTTCAGCTAATTCAGGCGAATACCGAAAAACCGCTACTGGGCTTGCTCGGTACCGAGAGGATCAACGTACTCAAATTAAATCTGGCACTGGACAGGATGAGTCATCGTTAGTCCGGGTGGTTTCAAGGGCAACTACCCGAGACCTACGACTTACGACTATTTTTTATTGTAACTTTGATCAAAATCCGGCTGATGATTGAAAAAGAACAAAATGTTCAGCACTTTCTTGATTTGATAAAAAAGTCAAGACGCGGTAAGTTTAAGGTCTACATCGGCATGAGCGCCGGTGTAGGTAAAACTTACCGGATGCTTCAGGAAGCACATATCCTGCTTCGTAACGGGATTGATGTAAAACTGGGATACATTGAGACCCACGGACGCAACGAAGTTGAAGAGCTACTCACCGGGCTACCGGTCATCCCAAGGAGAAAGATCTTTTATAAAAGCAGGGAAATTGAGGAAATGGACCTGCAGGCCATCCTGAATTTAAGGCCCGAAGTGGTGATCATCGATGAACTCGCACATACCAATATCCCCGGAAGCAAAAACGAAAAGCGATGGCAGGACGTACTGGATGTGATCTCTGCCGGGATCAATGTGATCAGCGCCATCAATATTCAGCATATTGAAGGTCTGAATGAAGACGTAAAAAAAATTTCGGGGATAGAAGCAAAGGAACGGATCCCCGATAAGGTTCTGGCTCTGGCCGATGAGGTGGTTAACATCGACCTCACTGCTGATGAACTTATAACCCGGCTTAAAGAGGGCAAAATTTACACGAAAGACAAGATAGAAAAGGCTTTAAGTAATTTTTTCAGAACAGAGAATATCCTTCAACTTCGTCAGTTGGCTCTTAAAGAAGTTGCATCGCAGGTAGAGCGAAAAGTGGAAAGGGAAATTCCCGGGAATTTCCCGCAATACCGGGAAAGATTCCTGGCCTGCATCAGCACGAACGAGATAACTGCCAGAAACGTCATCCGGAAAACAGCCCGCCTGGCCAACTTTTACAGCAGTAAGTGGTACGTGGTTTATGTACAGACACCCCGGGAGAATTCCGACAAGATCGCGCTTGCCAAACAAAGGTACCTGATCAACAATTTTAAACTGGCCACTGAAATGGGGGCAGAAATTATCAAAGTAAAAAGTGACGGGATTGCCAAAGCCATTATTGAACAAGCCATAGAACGTGAAATTTCTACTGTTTGTATTGGAAGGCCACATTTTAATTTACTGAAGCTGATCCTGGCAACCAATACGTTTAATGAATTGCTGAAAAGGCTATCTTCAAATAAAATTGACCTTGTAATACTTTCATAGATGAGGACTAAATATAAATTGATTTTAGGTATTGGGTTATTGTTCGGATTTATAATGATCCTGAGTGTACTTGGTATTTTAAAAATTAATTCCCTGGCATCAGCTACTGAAAATATTTTGTTAGACAATTACAAAACCTTCGAATATGCAAGAGGCATGCTATACGCGCTGGACAAAATCCAGGAAGAAGATAAGGAGTTTGAAATTTTCGAGGACTATCTGGCGAAGCAGCAAAACAACATTACTGAACCAGGGGAATCAGAACTAACTGAAAGCGTTGCAGAGCATTACCGAAAACTGAAGGAAAACCCTTCTGATACTGTCGCTCCCCGTGAAATAAGAAATAACCTAAACCTCATCATGCATCTGAATATGTCGGCAATCCAGGGGAAAAGCGCATTGGCAAAAGAAGTAGCGAAAGATGCTGTTTTCTGGATAGGACTTACAGGAACGCTCTGTTTTGTCATTGCGTTTGTCCTGTTCCTTAATTTGCCGGGAAATATTGCTGATCCTATCAGTGAACTAACAGAAAGTATTCGCCAGATTGCAGCCAAAAATTATTCTCAACGGGTATATTTTGAGGGACACAATGAGTTTGGAGAATTGGCAAGATCGTTCAATACGATGGCAGAAAAACTGGAAGAATACAACAACAGTAATCTTGCCCGGATGATGATGGCCATCAAGAGGATGGAAGCCCTGATTGACAAGATGCGTGAACCTGTTATCGGGTTGGATGAAAAAGGCAAGATCATTTTTGCCAATGAAGAAGTCCGGAAAATTACAGGACTAAGCAAAGGAGACCTTGTAGGAAAAAACGCACGGGAGCTCGCGCTCACCAATGATCTGATACGAGCTCTTTTACAACCCGTTTCTTCAACAGATCGGGAGGACGGCCGGAACCCGGTAAGAATATTTACCGATGGAAAGGAAAGCTATTTCGAAAAAGAAGTATTAAATATCTCGTTGGAACCAGTAGGCCCGCAAAGCAAAAAGCTCATCAGCCACGTAATTATCCTGCGGAATGTCACCTCCTATAAAGAGCTCGATTCGGCCAAGACCAATTTCATAGCGACTGTTTCGCATGAATTTAAAACCCCCATCTCTTCAATCAAAATGAGTGTTCAGCTTTTAGAGGATATAAGAATTGGGAATCTAAACAGGGAACAAAAAAATCTTTTGGAAGGAATTAAAGATGATGCTGACCGCATGTTAAAGATAACGGGTGAATTGCTGAACATGACCCAGGTTGAAAGCGGAAATATTCAGTTAAACATTATGCCTGCCAATCCAAAAGATATTTTGGAGTACGCAATCAAGGCCAATAAAGTGCAAGCCGAGCAAAAGAAAGTATCGTTTGAAATTGGAGGTTTTGAGGAGTTGCCCAAAGTGCTTGCCGACAGGGAAAAAACCGCATGGGTACTTACTAATCTTATTTCAAATGCAATACGTTACTCTTATGATAATTCCAAAATTATTTTGTCGGCTGAGAATGCTGGTAAATTCATTAAGTTTTCTGTAAAAGATACCGGGCAGGGTATCGCGTCGGAATACAAGGATAAAATATTTAACCGGTACTTCCGCGTACCGGGTTCATTTGCCGAAGGGACAGGACTTGGCCTTGCCATCAGCAAAGAATTTATTGAGGCACAGGGGGGGCAAATAGCTGTTGAAAGCGATTTCGGCGCCGGCAGCACTTTTACAATCACCCTGAATAAAGCGACTTAACTGCATTTGTAAAAAATAAATACTGTTTTTTACAAATGTCTACTCGTATTCCTTAACTAAAAACGGCTTAAACCCATCAGAAACATAGCTTTTGTAGTGACCATTTTCATCTGCGTAGACAAAATACACCTCAACATCGCTTCTGGAATCAGCAAGTTCAACGGATACTTCGAGGCCTAAAACCATAAAAGCGGTGGCAAAAGCATCGGCGGTCATACAACTGTCAGCCAGGACCGTGGCGCTTAATAAACTATGTTGTACCGGGTAGCCGGTTTTTGGGTCGATCGTATGTGCATATTTTTTCCCACCTTCTACATAAAAATTCCGGTAATTGCCCGAGGTTGCCAATGCTTTTTCTTTTAACTGAATAATAGCTTCAAGTTTTTGGTTGCCAAAATTACCATCATCAGGTTTACTGATACCAATTCGCCAGTATTCTCCTTTGGGGTTTTTCCCCTTTGCCAGAATTTCCCCACCAATTTCGATCATGTAATTTCTGCAGCCCTGCGTTTCAAGATAGTCGCCAACTAAATCGCACATGTAGCCCTCGGCAAGGGCATTGCAGTCGAGCATTGTGCCAGGATGCTGTTTTATAATTTTACCGTCTTCCAGCTTAATCTTTGTATAACCCACAAGTTGTTTAAGTGAATCGATCAGTTCGGTCGTAACATTTTCCTTGTTTTTAAAACCAAAACCCCAGGCATTGACCATGGGGGCTACCGTAATGTCAAAAGCCCCGCCGGTAATTTCCGAAATTTCCATAGCTTTCCTGTAAACGGTCAGAAAACAATCATCCAGTATCGTATCCCTGTTTTGGTTCACCCTTGAAATGGTCGTATTGGGATCATAGGTCGATAATGAATGATCCACCTTTTTCATCGTTTCAGTAATACCTTCATGAAGGTCCTTACCTTTGGGACTTTCGTAAGTAACGTGGTAAGTTGTCGCATGATCGAATCCCTCGTTAAAAACGTACTCGCTCCTTTCGTTACAAGCCGGGAATAAGATTAAAATGAAAAATGTGATTAGTGTGAATTGCCGTGACATATCCTTGTAATTTAGCGACAAAGATAGCTTGATTTGATAAATACTAATCACCAATTGAAACCTTTGCCTGGAGCGGCTGTTTCGATTTTTCTCCGTTGATTACCGGATAGATGTTGATCATCATCTCACCATCCAAAGGCAGCTTTGAACCCGAACAGGTGAATTCCATTGCTCCGCGTTCGCCCGGAGATAGTTTTCCGGGATTCGTGAAGAATAGATTTTTATTCTTGCCGTCAACAATAAAGCTCAGTGTCATGGGTTGATCCGAATCGTTGGCATAGCGCAGTTTAACTTGTTTGTTCTTCCCTGATTCAATCCTGCCAAAAGACAAAACTTTGAGATTGAAATACAACCGACTGCCAAAATGATAGGGATAATCCTCTTCCACCGGATGGTTAAACGGGATTACGATCCCTTTCACCCATAACCGGTTGATATTTTTATGATTATTGCTGTAAACAACAACCTCTTTTGAAAAAAATCCGGAACGATAGAGCGGATTGTATACGATTGTTACCTTTCCCGTTTGTCCGGGCAAAACGGGCTTTTTAGGATAATCGTGAGTGGTACATCCGCAGCCACTTGCAATCTCATCGATCAGGACGGGAACCGTACCCGTATTTTCAAAGATAAACGTATGGGACACTTTCCCATCCTTTTCCAGGATTTTACCAAAATCATAAGTCTTTTCTCTAAAAGAAAGAGTTTCAGCAGCGCTTTGGGCAGAGAGCCTGCAAAGACCAGCCACTGCCATCAATATGAATAATATGGTTTTTGCTTTTCTCATAGCAGAAAAGGTGATCTCCCTCGCAGGAGACCACCTTTCATCATTAATTAAGTTTCCTCTCCCAGGCGTTTACGTGTATCATTGCTGATAAACATTAAATTCAGTAATTGCACTGCCATAATCGGAACTGTAGGAAGGCGAAGTGACCTCCACCTTCACGTAGCGCGCGCTGACAGGTCCGTAAAACCGGACATACTGTGGCGTGGCGCCGGGAAAAGTCGGGCTGCCCTGCAATTCAAAAGCATCCAGGGTTGTCGAACTCGTATAGATTTTAGCTGATCCCATCGCGTAGTACCATGCATAAAAATCCAGTTTAAAGCCGGCAATATTCTCCAGAACACTTCCGAGATCAACAATCAGAGTAAAATTGCCACCAAAAAAATAGGTGCTCCGTTTATTATCAAACAATTTTCTACCTTGATCGGCGCCATTCACGGTTGCGACCCAGCCTGCTGTTGAAGCTGCCGTTCCCGGAACACTCGTCGCCTGGTCGATGCAATTGGTAAAAGACGCTTTTACTAACAAAAAGGCCGAAGTGAGATTCTCGCTTAGCTGGGCGTTCGTTACAGAAATAATCTTGATCGGGGACATGTACTGTCCGACGGTTAGCAGGCCCAGTTTATCGCCACTGACCGAAACCGTAATGCTGTCGCCCGATACCATTGAGCCGGCGGGGATGACTAACTCAGTTTTGTCCATCGTCGCAGTCACTCCATTTGGCAACGCCGAATAGCCATCCGCAATCAGAGAATTGTCGGTCTCCAAGCGAACCACAATATCACTGGCAGCCACGTGCGTGCACTGCACGGCAAATTTGGCCTCAATTTTATCGGCATTGGCAATGATGCTGCCCACCGGAGTATTGGTCACATTAAACACCATGCTGTTCTTAGGCGCATTAACAGGGTTCCATGACTGGGTATTGATATAGACTTTATTCTCTTTAGAACCCGTCACATCAAAAATGTCATCATCGCTGCATGATTGGATCAGTGAAGCTCCAGTCAATGCAACCCACAATGCTGTATATTTCAGGTTTAATAACTTCTTCATGCCTGTATTTTTTTTCATTTGGTTATTGACTGCACTTATTCTTATCATCGAGCAACCAGTTTACATAGCTGCTTTTGTCGTATTGCTGATCGTTTTGCATAGCTTTGGACCAGTCAATATTATAGCCATGCCCCGTGGCATCGTTAAATACTGCCCCTTCTCCGTCATTCAGTTTCCAGTAGGCCACCAAACCTTCAGAGGCCGGATCAACGCCGCAGATCCCGATTTGCAGTTCACTTGTTGTCAATGGACGGCTCCACAGGCGGATTTCTGCAATCCGTCCCAGGAAACGCTGCTTAAACGGATAAGAAGTGCCGGCTGTGCCACCGTCAAACCAGGACATGCCCAGTTCCAGGCGCTGGAATACCGTCCCCTTGGTCCCTGCCAGTTCCGAATCTTTCACACCATCAACGTACATGCGGTAAGTGCTGCCGTCAAAAGTCAGGGAAATCGTATACCATTGTCCCGTGTTGAACCGGGTGGTCGAGATCAGCCCTCCACCTGGAGTCACCCACTGCAGGGAATTCACATCCTGACCATTCTCTCCAAAGCGAAGCAGGTTGGTAATGGATTCGTTTACCGGACAGAAATTGCACAGCCGGCTGATGGGCTCGCTTCCGGGATGCCATTCATTGATGTAGCATTTTATTTCGAAAGTGTAATTGGGCAGATCAACCGGTTCGTCGGCATAATAATTCCCGTAGAAATTGACGTCGGTCATGTCCAGGGAATTGAAGTTGATGACACGCGAAATGCGCAGGAAAATCGTTTTCGATGCATCCAGCACCTCCATACCGCCTCCACTGATGCTCTTTATCGTAACGGGGATCACATACACGCGCCCGTCAACAAAATCTTCGGTCGACACGACGCGTACATTAACTCCTGTTGAAGCGGCACTGCCTGCCTTTATAGTCCCTTCCGTGCCATCCATCTCAATGGCTGACTCCGGAATCGCATAATAACTGGTCTTGTGCTCCGTATTATAAGCTTCAACCAAGGAATTATCCTGAGCAAAAGTCACCTTTACGTCTTCCAAAACCTTTCCCCTTTCCCACGCCTCAACCCCTCT
>Ga0074195_1000995_pt1 | contig 45218 bp, 44 predicted proteins | sample EPASupsiteHSE623_FD_64525 | JGI IMG/M metagenome (GOLD analysis project Ga0074195, IMG submission 64525) | Bioremediated contaminated groundwater from EPA Superfund site, New Mexico - Sample HSE6-23 | ecosystem: Environmental > Aquatic > Deep subsurface > Groundwater > Contaminated ...
TCCTCCGCCATATTTTCTCCAAGCCCTAGATGGTCATATGGACTGGACCTCGGGATGGCAGGGACGCTGATTGGCAACTGAAGTTCACTACGCCTATCTATTATTATCGATACAAAATGTATCACTATTATAATTATAAAATATGTATGATTTAATTTAATTAAATTAAAATAGTTATAAATACGTATATTTATTGGAGCCTGAGTAGCTGAATTCCCAGATCCCCTCATTGGCTCCACCCTCCATTTAGGCCATGACCATAATTCATAATATCATAGGAATCCTTATTTGGATCAGTTACTCGATTAAGCTCGCTTTCGCGCAGCTATCAATTATAATCTCAATATCTTTATCTGATTAAATAATTATCCTGCACCACAACGACTATACTGGAATAACCCCTTTATTTCTCCTGGAAATAATTTTTATTATGTAAATAAACCGAATCCTCCAGACAATTATTCATCCTAGATGCCATTATTCTCAGATTCCACTGGCTGAATTGAATTACGTGAGCCGTCGTTAAAATAGGCATTGGGCAGATTTATCCAAATTGTCGAAGAGCTGGAGCAACATATAAGCTAAACACTTGTAGCTTCTAACATTTTTCGTTTGTCGAACTTCCATGAGGGCTGCGCTCCATTCATCACCAATCTTGTCTTTTTGCAATGTCCGTCCTCCAGTAGACATTAAACCAAAATTTATGTCTCCCATTCATCTTTTTTTTGTCTGAGGCCACCCATCCCCATTTTATTAACGCCCTCAGGGAACGAGATAATCTTCGCTCCGCTCGAATCCAATCAATATATGTAATGATTTCCAGGTCCATTGCCTGGGCAATCTCCCTTAATGATTTAGCATTATCCTTGTTTTCGGGAAGCACTGCCAAAATATCCTCGTGATCCATGGCGTTATCCACCTTAGACTCAACTGCAATAGGCTCGCAAAGGTCTAACATTCCCAGGATGCCTTACATAAAGCGGTCCCCAGGAAGGATTTTTATCATGCATTATCTTTAGGGTGCTTATCATTCGCTCGAAAAGCACAGGGAGAGGGGTACTTCCTTGAAGCGCCTCTACTATAGCGGCGGCAACGACATGCGCTGCATAGGTTTCGGCTCCATAGAGTTCGGGAAGCGGATCAGAGACTCTCAGGCTAGCGCGGATATCCCTCACTATTTGTTCATCTTTGTCATTCCAGTTTTGAATCTCGCCCAAAGCGTGACCATCTAAGCTTCTTGCCTTCATCTTTACCAAACATGAGGCGACAACATCTGCAGACCTCTTGGCATCATCAGCCGAGATAACTACGTGGTTGGAATCCAGTTTAATCTCCTCAAGATCCTTCTCGACCTCGCCCTCGATGGCCTCGGCCCAAACGCTCGCCTTGCCGAAATCCAGTAGCCTCACTGCAGATGCTGCCAAATACCCGCGAAGAATATCGGCCGGATGAGGATCATCCCTAGGTCCGACATTCCTTAATGCGGCTTCCTTGCCACAAGCTGCATTCAGAGCTCGGAAATAGCCAACGAGAGAGATACCAGCTGCCGGTCCCATGTTTAATATTCCAAGTACATCTGAAGCCGTTTCATCTATCCTAGCTGCCCAGTAGTTCGGAAGCATCACATTTACATCTGCATTTTTCAATTCATTCCGGATGCATCTACCCAATTCATCTTGCAGGCCTTTGTCAGCATGGAGGATATCATGCCCTGCAGCTTCATGTCCCAGAGCAGCCCAGGCAAAGATCCCGCGCTGAGCATTTGCTGCCGGCAGACTTACGATTGCTGTCATAACTCCCAGGCTTTTGGTAGCGTCTACCGGCCAGGTATAGGGTCCCGATTCCGGATCACCCCATTTGACTAGAGGGGCCACGACCTCTAGATCTGGGGATTTGATGCCTTTTCGATCCGCGGCAGAGAGAAATCCATCATATAGATCGCTAACAACTTCCTGATAGGCATCCGTTATTTTCTTGTTATATCCTTCACCGTGCTGCAGAACGGCTTGAGCTATATCCAGCATCAAGCATGCATCAGCTTCTCTGCTTCTATCTCTTGCGAGTATCTGATCGAATCCGCTTTGGCCCATTTCTTCCAGAGTGCGCGCATAAGGGCCGCTTGCATTGCGACGATAAAGTGGCGGAAGCCTCGACTGACAAAACTCCAGTCTTTTCTGTAGCTCGTGAAAATTGAAGGGATCGCTGGGACCTGTATTGCCATCTTTCGCAGCCTCCAAAGCATCTTGCGTGCATTTATATATATTTTTAAAGTAATCAAAATTTTTGACTTCTACCATCTTCTCCGTCAATGCGATTGTTTGACCCATTTGCACCCACATCCAAACTATTGAATTTAATTAATAAATAAATGAAGTTAATTTATTTAAATGTTTTGTATGATGCTTCATCCTTGTCAATCCCAATAATTAATAATATTTATACAGACATATATAATAATACATATCCTTGGACGTTATTGTTCGCATTTATTCATGAACTACCCCATTATTTCCAGTGGAAGTATTTATAATGCTGAAGGTTTAGGAGCAATACGAGGTCTCTATCCGTTTCTGCCCTCAAAATGGCCGGATGCTGGATGCTAAAGTCGTTTCATGTGAGGTGTATTCTTCTCGATATTTAATATAATATTGATATCAATCTATTATACTTAGGAAATCATTAGAAGACTTGTGCTTTCACTTTTTCATTAAGTATCATGCTTACGGGCGCAAAAGATTACCCCCCCTTCAATTGTGTAATTTGGCCTAAAAATTCGAAGCAAATGCCGAAGAAGATTATTATTTGAATCCAGGGACAAGATTTTTCAGAGTAGCGGTTTCGCGAGGACTCAATGCCGTCGAACAATCATCCGCCCGTGAGAATGAATAGCTGAGTTGGACCCCATTCTTGAAAAACTGGAACAAGAACGAAAGATAAGGAGGACAAACCTTAAATCGGAAAATTGAGTTTCGATGAGGAGAATAATAATCCTAAAGGCTTAGTATGGCTTTAAACAAGTCCGCTCAACTCGAGAGGAGCAGTAATCAAAAGGAATGAATCCAATCAAAAGATTTCAAACAAATCGGCAAAAGATCATTCCGAAAAGTCGAGATGATTTAGCGAATTCTGAACCCAATCAAATGATTAAATATAACATAAGAAAAAATTTTTATAGATGCTGCAATATTAGATAGTAGTATATGGTTAATCGAACGCCGACACGAGACCGAATCAAATTAATAGTGAATGAAGCGGGGGAGCTTGATAATGCAATCAAGAGCTTATCTTATCGAACAGATCTTGGGCCCTCAGAATTGGAGACAATTCGATGCCTACTTGAAGAATGCAAAATCAAGTTGCTGGTAGAATCTGAGGCATTGAGGCCCTTAGCCCGATTAGAAGATACAAGCATCTATCGAGTGAAGAAGCATGTGAATAAGAAGAAATCCCTATTCTACTGGTTCACTGCCTGGTCAAGTAATGGCAGGAGCCGCAACATCTACTTGGGGAGCTGTGCCAACATGGATGAGGAAAGCGCCTTGAAGAAGGCTCGAAAGCTGAAAGCCAAAATGTTGGGTTTGCCTCTCGATTTAGGAGAAAAAATTTTATAATAACTAACTTAAAAAATAGTAATTCATTGATTTTATGCAGCAATTAGATCTTTCAGCCTGCTAATGCTTTGCAGCGTTTGTGCGGATTCTTGACGCTTCTCCGTCTCGAAAAATTCTATGATATCATCGATGGAAGTCTGAAGCGAATAGACCTTCATCGGCCTCCCCTTGCCAATGTGCTTGATCTCTTTTTCTAAGACCCAGCTATTTTCGCGCATAGTTCTCATCGCGATGCTGACTTCCGGTTGCCTCAATCCCGTAGCTATTTCAATTTCTCGGGAAGTGGCTTCTTTTACTCCTCGCAAGAACATTATCAACATCGATACGCTTCGATTAACGCCAAGACTCTGGAGTACTTCCGCAAATGCAAAGTCCCTTTCGTCAGGCACAACAATTCTGGCTTCTTTCAGGATAATCCCTCCTTGATTAATCACTTATGACATTATCATATAAATAATTTCTTTTTAGATCTTTTATCATTAGATTTTAAGTTAAATCTTCACCGTATTAGACCATTGCGCCTGCAACCTATGTCTTAATTAATATTCGGACATTGAACTACTATTAATACTTTAGATAACTTCCAGGCGAAGCACGACATTGCTCAAATAGATCAGAATGCATTGATATCGAGAGCAAGTGAGCGTATGCCAAGAAGAATATTGCAAAAATATAGTTCGGAGGAGCACCTTCGAAGGGAATCAGTCTTGTCGATGCAGAGCCCCTCCACGGCAATCTATATAACTTTTCATTGTATATATATTTTTTCTGTAATCTTTAATCTTGATGTACTTAAAGTTTTTTTTATCCGGATCGGAACATAGAACTTGCGCGAAAATGAAGCGAAACTCATGGGAATTTCATTTAGCTGAAATTTATGAGGTCCGGAAGAATCATGAAGATGAAACTCAGCGCCTACTGGAGAGCGCTTGCCCACGATGGCTTTGACGGAGCATTTTTCAATGCAGAGATATTTCCCATTCCCAACCTAATGATGCTGCTTTGGAAAAAGCGTTATCGGATTCGGTTTTGTAGCCAAGCTTATTGAGGACCTCACCCCTAAAGTGCCATGCAGCTGGATCTGATGAGTTGATTTCCAGGGCCTCATCGAAGGAGGAGAGAGCTTCATCATACATCCTAAGTCGGGAAAGTGCTATTCCTCTGTAAATCCATGCGGATACAGATGAGATGTCGATTTCGATGACTTCGTCGAAGCACTCTATGGCTTTATTATAGCTGGCTGAATTTATGTGGGATATTCCTTCGTTTAGCCAAACTGTGGTATCACAAGGATCTATCTCAATAGCTTTTTCGTAGGCATAGATGGCATCTTCATAGTCCTGCAACTGGGCTAAAGAGTCACCTTTATTCTCCCATGCGTCAAAATAGTCTGAATCGATCTCGGTAGCTCTTTCAAAGCAGTCCAGAGCGTCGTTATATCTATGCAAGTCTGAAAGAGCTTTGCCCTTGTTGTTCCAAGCCATGGCGAAATCTGGATTAATCTCAATGGCGTTATCAAAAGATTTTATTGCCTCGTCATAGAGCTCCTGGTTCTTGAGCGTCACACCGCGGTTATTCCAAGCATCTGCGTTTTCTGGAGCGAGCTGGAGCGCTCTATCAAAAGATCTGATGGCCTCCTCATACTGGCCCATCTCATCCAGGGTTACTCCACGATTATACCACGCAGATGTATTCTCTGGATCGAAGCCTTTTGCTTTATCAAAACATTTGATGGCTTCGCTGAACCGAACCAACTTCTTTAGAACAATCCCTTTATTGTTCCAGAACTTTGAGTTCTTGGCGTCTATCTCGATTGCTCGATCGTAGCTATGGAGCGACTCACTGTATCGCTCCATTTCGTAGAGGCAGACACCTTTATCGAACCATATCTGGCTATTGGATTGATCTATTTCCAGGGCTGCTTGGTAGGATTCGATTGCGGCTGAATGGCGACCCAGATACTTGTATAGAATCTCGGCCTTTGTGCACCATGCGGAGAAATTCTTGGGATCGATCTTGGTGATGTTATCAAAGCAAATCATTGCTTTCTCGTAGTCACCTAGCTTCCTTCTAAGGAGACCTTCATTTTGCCATGCTCTAATATCAAACGGTTTGATATCGGTGATTATTTTATAGCAGTTGAGGGCCTCCTCATATCTCCCCAGCTGGTCGAGTGTCACTCCCTTATTGTTCCATGCATCTACGTAGCGTTTGTCTATGTTGAGCGCACATTCGAAGGACCGAAGGGCCTCTTCAAACTGGCCCAATTTGTATAGAGACAAGCCTCTTTCGTACCATGCTTCCGGAATGAGGGGATTGATCTTTATTGCCCGCTCATAGCATTCTACTGCATCTGAATAGCGCTCATTTTCATAGAACTTGGATGCAGTATTTAGGAAATAGGCTGCGAAGTCTTCTTTCAGAGGAACCAAGAAATTCCCCGCAACTCCGCTGCCTGAAGGAAGGGGCAACGGTTCGATGGTCTTCTTAATCGATCTGATTTTTTTGGTTATATTGGTAAGTTCTTCGCCATGCTTTAATTGCTGTAAAGCAAGATATCTTCCGTACCAAGCTTCTCTCATTTGTGGATTTATATTAATGGCTTCATCAAATGAATCAGCTGAATCTTGGTAGCGCGCCAAGTTCCCTAGTGCTGTTCCCCTACCTACCCAGGCGTCGATGAATGACCGGTTAATATTGAGCGCCTCATTATATGCTGCAACCGCTTTTTGGAATAAACCCAATTTCGACAGCGCATTGCCCATGCCGTACCACGCATCTATTAGCAGCGGGTTGATCTCAAGCGCTTTTTTATAATCTGCAATAGACTCCTCATATCTGCCCATTCTGTAGAGCACATCCGCTCTGCTCTTACAGGCCTTAGATGAATCAGGATTTATTCTCAGAGCTCTATTGTAGGAGTCCAAAGCATGCTCGAATTGACCTACCTCAGAGAGAGTCAGGCCTCTCTCACACCATGATAGCTCTATTGAAGAGCTAGTTTCATTTGCTTTTTCATAGATGCTATTCCCGCGAAGAATGACTGACAGGCCCCTGGACATCACAGACTCTTCCTCTCGTTTGGGAGACGTCGCGACACCTGAATTGGCCAAGGATTGAGGAAATATTGCGAGCCTATGAGCTTCAATGGATTCAGAATTATTGCTTTTCGGATCGGAGAATTGGATGCGAACATCTTGATTATTTCTTGGTTTTTGTCCAATTTTTTCGCGCATAAATATTTTTATTAAATGTAGTTGGCCTTTTATCGAGTTGAATGAGTATCTCTTGCATCCCGATTTAAAATTCAAATAAAAATTATTCATTGCGGATGCTATTTGCGCTCGAAGGGATGCCGGTAGGGATGATCGCTCAGCGGACGTCATGGAATTACCAGATTTTTATAACTTAGCTAAGATCTTTAAAGTATTAAAGCCTTTTCCTCTTATTACTATGATAAAATCATTTTATCTAAATGATTTAAATACCTTACAAGAGGAGATGATATTAATATAAACAGAATTATGGATATTATTCCGCACAATAATATAGTGACAAATCCCTATATTTAGATGATATTTATAAATTGATTAAAAGAATTCTAAATTTTCTGAAAATGCCTTGGTCTTGGAAATGCCGCACCATAAAAATAGCTTTATGGATTTTATCCACTTTTGGTGAGATCCCATAGTATCGATCTCCATATGAAATCTGTAGCCCAAGCAGTTTCTTGCCGGTTTAAGGGCGGCACCATGATCTTGGTGCCACTTTCATCAGTGCTTGTCCGTTTAATGAGCGCCTTTGCATTTATTCCATCTTCTTTCGACCAAAATCCTTCCATGAAACCATCACCACCATTCGATCAATCGCCTTATAGAATATCATTTTCAAGATTACTCCGAGACAGACATCGGCGCCATTTCTCCTCTAGAAGCTATCTCGCAATTTGCAGTCCTGTTCCTCTTTTGAGGAATATCTTCCCCAGTTGCTGTCAAGTATTTTGACAGTCTTTCCTTGCAGAGGTCATTCACTTCAATACATCCTAGTATCGGATCGAGCACTCCTTCTGAAGACCATTTTTTCAGCCTGGTATGAACCGCCAAATAAGACCCATACTTGCGCGGAATCTCCACCCAATTACAGCCGGTCTTCAGCACATACAGAACGCCATTGAGGACCTGCCGGTCACCCGTTTTCGAGGGCCCCTTAAACGGCTGTGCCGGAAGATAGCGCTTTATGTGATTCCATTGTGATTCGCTTATTTCCTCAAAATTCTCAATTCCCTTGCGCAGGTATTTATTAACAAGGTCGAGAACAAATTGATTATCTTCTTTGGGAAAGCGCACAGAAACGGAGAGTTCGACTCTGCTTTCAAAAATATTTCTTGGATATATACTTCTTTGATTTGGCTTTAATGGAGATAGATTAGGATAAGCGTCGAAATGCCATGGAGTAAGCGTTTCACCCTCATGCCCGAGTATCCTATAGCAGAACCAGTCATTGACTTCAGGGTGCTTTTTGATCCTATCTCCAAGAGACTTTATGAGAATCGTTAAGAGCCGTTCGACTTCTTTCATGGAATAGAATTCTATCCATATTCTTCCCGGCTCATTCTCCTCGCATGAATTGCAGGTTCTTATCTTCGCATCCCAGAGTGTCGCAAGAAGGGGTGCGATCCCTTCGTCTACCTCTATGAAATCCTGATATCCTGGATAGTAGACCAGAGTCTGCTTATGGTCGACGCTTATCCTGATTCCCCCTACTTTCCCTAAATTAATAAGATTCTATCATTCTATAAAAAGATTGCTGATTGATTTGACATCAAGCAGTATTTTAAAGTTAGATTAGCACAATATGAATACCGGGCAGATTATTCTTTAATTCTGATATTCAATGGTAAATGCTTAAGTCATAGTCGATTTTGAAAAAGGGATCGAAGATCTGATGTTCTCAAGGTGTTGTTAAGAACAAAGAACTGTTTTCTTGATTCGGCACCGATGCGCCATCGGACAAGGCCTATAACATTTGTCTGATCGCCCAATGAATTGAACTGAGAGGCCTGCCGGATTCGGAGACCTATTTGGACAACAGAAGCTTGCGGATCTATATCTGCGTTGACGCATTGTTTCTCCTCGATCCTTTTTTTAATTCAGCAGAGGCCAATCTCCTTGGCTCTTTTAACAAAACCTTTAGCCCATGCTTTTTCATCCGGCGATAGAGGCGGACTTAATCTTAGAACTCCTGATTTATCTTTTACCATTTTATCTTCAAATTTGCCCCAAAATACTCGGTCCTCCTCTGACCATTCCTTCTTGAATCTATTCCAAAGCTTCTTGTGCTTGGGATCGACGATTCCTGCCTCTGCTCGCGAAATAATCTCGTCCAAATTCGGATGAATTTGTTCATTTATCATTAAGTTACCCCCCGTTCCTCTTGTTAGCTGACTAAATAAAATTATCTCTAATACTATCTAAGAATAATTTTGCAAATTTCAAAGCTATTTGAATCCCAATCAGAGTGAAAGCCAATCCGAATTATATCCTAAACTATTCCTAAGAAAATCCATTTTCGATAAATTGAAACTAAATCAATATAAAAATAATAAATTAGAATTAAATTTCATAGATTAAATGCTTGGAAATAATTCTCTCAATAACTTCGAAACGAAATGTGGAAAGATTTATTTATTCAAACGTCCTACATCTGATCCTCTAATACAATCTATAGCATACGGAGGAATCAGATTGATCGGCGATGTATTGCATGAAACGAGCATGGCAATGGATTCCAAATCGGATGAGCGACATTCATTGGCAGGCTCGCTTAATAGTGCAATCCTGCAAGAGCTCAACGATGACATAAGCGAGCTAAGATTTGAGATTAGTCGTCTTCAAAGGGAGGTTGAGAGACAAAAACAGCGCATAGATTTCCTGGAGAAAAAGAAAAAAAAGTATGGAAAAGACATTATTGACCGCGTTAATTCAATGCTCACGTTAATCGAAGACTATGGCGGATCGCTGAAATCTTCAACAATCAAAAAGTTTATGGGATTGAGTAAGGATGAGCTTTACAGGACAATTAAGTGTGCTCGGGAAAGTGGATTGATTGAAGTCCAAATTGATTCCAGCGATCGGAGAGGATCTGTTGTAAGGATAGTTCAAAGATAAAATTCTGTTAAAATTAAATAATTTGTGGCAAAAATTCTATCTGTGCGTCATGAGATATCTAAACATAATTAGAGTATAGGAAAGCTTAATATCATTAAGGATATGCTCAGACCTGAACGGTCCAGAAATGCGCCTAGTTTCTTCCACTCCATTCTTTAGGGCCCGTCTCTTTCTCTCACCGATGAGCAAACCGACAATAGGGCCAACTATTTAAAAGCATATATTTTTCAAGCCGAGCTCCTTAATCGCTACGATAGTCTTGCCGAGTTCCGCCAGTGAAAGAACTCTCCAAGTCTTACGATCTCTTCCGAAATAGCTGATCCGTTGTATCCATTCTTTTGGAAATATTGCCCGATATTTCGATAAATGCATCCTATTTCTACAGGCACAAAGATTTTGCTGATATGTTTTCCGGACTATTGGGTTAATGTTGTGAAATATGCATCAGAGAATATATGATTCAAGAGATCGATCAAGAATTGGCGAGAATCTTGCCGGATTATCGTGCTACAGATAGTTAAATGGGACTGATTAATGACAATCGATGAAGACGTTAAGGATTGCCATATGTGCCAGTTTAAGCGGACTGTTTAAATAAATATTTATACAATCATTATCTTTTGTTTCAAGGGGGGGTGCTGTATTAGAAATTCTATCCTCAGGATTAAAAACGAAGAAAAGGATTCCGAGATAATACTGTGCCTGCAGAACCTGGGTATAAACAAAAGCGTCGCCCGCCTTATTGCATATCTCAAAGATATGAATGATAGGTCCTACCGGGATATTGAGAGGGCAACCGGGCTGAGGCAGCCGGAGGTCAGCATTGCTATGCGAGCATTGCGAGAGCAGGGTTGGATCATTGAGCGCGATATTAAGAAGAACATAAGAGGCAGAGGCAAAACCTCGAAGATCTATGCACTGCGTGAGACTCTCGAAGAAATCATAAAATACTATGAAGAGAAGGAAAAAGAAGAAGCGGCTCGATATGGCGACGCTATTTGCAGATTGAAGGACTATTACTCTACGTAGCAGCCTCAAGTAGGTATTCTTGGCATTGTCAAACCTTCATGTCATAATCCACTTAGAATCGATCCCAATTGTCCTTATAGCTCCAATCGAAACCGTATCCGGAGATCATTCGCAACTCCCACTTTCAAATAGAATCCGCATAGAAGGTGCTTTCAAGAAATATGAAAATGGTATTTTGCCAAGCCACTCGGGTTACAGTAATAATCGTAATTGCTATAAGAAGTCTCGTGAGAGAATTGACGTCTAGAGCTAGAGGCTGATTCTTCGGATCATTTTAGTTCTCAGCAGTTGATGCGCGCCAGGATTCGGGGCTTTGTAAGTGGCATATTGCGGCAAGTGAACCTGTCGAATCCTTTCTTGTTACGAAAAGGATTGGGTTAATTTCATGAGAAAACAAAGATGATCGAATCATTGACATAATAAAAATTATTTCCAGTGGAAATAATGGGGTCTGTCCCATAGATTAGGTTGGTCAGCAAATACTTATTTAATATTCTAAAGATAATGAAATATTAATTGATAGCGGAGCGAAAGCGAGTTTGACCTGATGTTCATTTTCAGATAATCTCTCCAAATACCTATTATGGCATAGTTATGATATATCTAAAACAAAATTTAGAATTATATCTAAATGGCAGCTTGGCTGCAGATCCGAAATCATTTCAGTCCGTGATTATTCCTCGTATTCGCTTAGCGATTAACGAGCTCTCTGGATTGCCGGGTAGTCGATAAGTGGCGAGAACATTTGCGGCCATGTCGCGTGGAATGCAGCTTGGCTGCTTGGACGCCTGCTTGAATCTGGTCAAGTTGGGATTGTCTAATCCAATAAATCTGCATCGAAAAAGAATTTGATATTTAACACTAAGAAAAATATTTATATACGATTGATATTTTGTATAAATTAGGGCGGGATTATAATAAAGCAAACTGCAGTTAATGCGTTGGACGATAGAGGGCAGGAATTCATCAAAGTACTTCGAAGCCTGAATGTGCCAAGGGTCGCGGCCGTGCTGATCACCTATCTGTCGAATGTAAACGAAGCGACCTCCAGAGAGATCGAGATGGAAACTGGCCTTCGGCAGCCCGAGGTGAGCATTGGAATGCTCACGCTGCATGAAAACGAATGGGTCACTGTGCGCGAAATTAAGAAGAATGAGAAAGGACGGCCGATGAATGTCTACCGCCTAAATGTACCCGTCAAGGAGATCATAAAGCATTATGAAGAAGAAAAAAACCGCGAGTCTGCCCTGGTCATGGAGTCCATCCAGAAGCTGAAAAAATTGGCAACCCATTGAGCAGGTATGGCAAGGGCTACCTTGGTGGAGCTCCGTGGGCCGGATTGGTGGCTCTCTCGTTTGCCGCCAAAGCTGATCAAAGTGTATCTCAGCTTTGGCCTGAATGTCTGCGGTGTGAACACTCGAAGGACCGCAGGATTGCATATATTGATTCACCGGCATCAGATGAGTCTATTGCGCCCAGGACATCGGAAGAATAACTCAAAGCACAAAGCTCAAATAGAATAAGCTTCAAATCATAATTAGTAAGTTTATAGATATATGAAGATCGGGACTATTAAGCCATCGATGGTTGAATGCAGTCTTCCAAACCAAGATGTGTTCGATGTCAAAGCGAGTTTAAGGGAGGGTAAAAGACGTCATTGTTGATATCCATTGGAATAATTATGCTCAGTGGGGCTGCAGGTGGAATCATCAACGCCCTGGTGAGGGATAATGGCCTTATAATGCCCGGCAAGAAGACTGCGGAGGGTGTAAATATCATATGGCCTGGATTTGCCGGCAATATCTTTCTTGGGGCCGTGTGCGCCTTCATCTTTTGGGGGCTTTGTGAGCTCTTTAGCAATAGCATCCTCAACGGAAATGCAACTGGTTTTATCACAGCGGATATCCCGATCACCATCTCCGTTATCACCTATGCCGTTCTGGTGGGCATCGTAGGAGCTCGCTGGCTGACCAATGAAGTGGATAAGAAGCTACAGAGCATGGCTGCAAATGCGGCTGGCACCTCTAAGGCATCCTTCAATGACATCCGGAAAATTCCAATTGCAGCGTCAGCTCGGACTTTCTCCATGGCCAAGGAGATGTACCATAAGTAAGGATTGGCGCACCAATGAGCTAGGTGGACCTCGGCTGCAGTTCTGGGGATCCCGAATGCCTGGCTCGTCGGCTCTCGCTGCGGCCGCTTTCACCATTTGCAGGCTTCAGTGGCAAAAAAAATTTCATTTATCGTCTGCGATCTGCAATATAATTTGGGAATTAGAGGGTAGTAATGGTCTTTATGATCATAAGATTGGTTTGACCAAGTTTTCAGCCACTAACTTAGGTTTGACTTAAGATGATTGCAGCTCTTTCATGAATGACTCTGCCCACGTGAAGACTGCCATTTTCCCAGCATAAATGTCCGATTCGGTGATTCTGCTTGAACCTAAGCGACCTTAGCTAGCCATGGGCGGGAAGACAAGAAGCTGTCGATCTCAGGGCCAGCCTTGGTTCCGAAAAGGCATGATCTCGGCCGATTCCTTATGCACCACCGGAAGGGAGCATTATATCCGAGAATACCCCCATTTTCTCTTTACCTGCGATCGGGACAACCATAACTCAAGTAGAATATCGTAAAAGTTAAATAGTAATATGAACACACTCTTATTAATTCATATCAGGCATAGAAACGCACCCTTGCCGCGGCTCAGGATATACCCAAACCTACTTTCCTGAGTCCGCTGGCTCATTTCTTATGATTAGAAGGAATATAGGCTTGGACCTTCTCCCGACATGAATGTATGGGGATACAATTTGCGAGAGGAGACTCAAGCCTGCCTACCATCATAAATCTCCGATCTAGATGACATATACTGAATATAGATAATGTTTAAATACCATCAGAGATATCTTTGAGGTAATAAACGGCTCAGGACTACCCTCAGCCAGTGCAACCTGAGCCGCTTATAAATTTAAATCATATTTTGCTTTCTGATCGCGCTTCTCCTTGTAGTCTCTCTATAGTCTCTTTCCTGCGTCGCCATCGGAGAGAATCTCTCGTGATATCTTCACGCTCGATGGCATTTCGTCCTGCCCTGCCAATCAGTAGTTCCCTATTCTTCTTTGGTCGCCCTATTCTTCTCCCTCCGAAGTTATCGCCATTCATATATTAGGGGCCAATTTTCTGACTGCGTTGCCTGAATACATAATAATCACATTTTATGTATATAAATTTTTCGTATGGATGTCAATGTTCTTGGTGATATTATATATAATTTAATAACAATTTAACAAACCTTCTTAGGTTATTCCAAAAGCTTTCCCTCTATGTCCAGCTGCATCGAGATGGATTGACACCTCCAGAGAATTATCAAGAGCACATGGAATGCTTGAATCCTTGTTGATATACCAGGTATGAAATATTTTATATAGTAATATGGTTTTACATATATCCATGATGGACGCACCATCCTGTCGTCAAGAGAATCCCGACTATAACTGCAAAGACCATTATGCTACGGCAGGTTATGCATCGGAAGCAGTCGTCTATCTTATGAACAAGGAAGGATTCTCATCAGCCGAGGTTCGTAATCTCTTCATGGCTAGAAGCGGCTTTATGTCGCGGCTGCGGCTGTATCGATCAAAGGAAGGCTCTTCAACTGATGACAATAAGTTTCCGGGTGCGGTCCTAAATAAGCTCGCTCAACGAGGAATGCCAACTCCATGCAGCCTAATGGTAGAGCGTTATGTTCTTCAAAAAGCCCAGGATGCCGGGCTACTGATATTTGAAGAGTCTATTGACAGCGGCAAAATCAAGTTCTCTTGTATGCCCTTGATAAGGGATTTAGACCTCATGCTGAGAATATGCTGCTTGCCGGAGCTTCTGATTGAGGACAGCGAGATTGACCTCTTGCTGCATAATTATGAGACCCTTCTGGAGGGATCCAAGCTCAGAAAACAATTCTTCGATAAATTGATAAGCACTTTGCCCGACAGACGCCTCGCGCTCTTTATCGTTCCTTGCAGCCTCGTGGGCCGGGATTTTGGGAAAGAAATCTTGGAGTCTGAGGGGCGGGTGGATTTTGTCATCCAGATCCCCATTCTTGCAAGAAAGACAGTTCTTCGAATTGCCATCCAGCTGGGAGCATGCTCGGACAACTTTCAAGAGGAGAATGGATGGACCATAAAGCGATTTGGGCGAATGGTGCCACAATATTGGGAAAGCGAAATTAGAAAACTCGGTGACCAAATCGCCTATGCTATTCCGGATGATATTCTAATTGCTGCGAAGCAATTAAGAGAAATGCCACTGGAAAAGAAGAAGGTCATTCAAGAGCTAATCTCTCTCCCAATCGCGGAAGCTCAATTGACTCATGCGATAGCTGGCTTGATCTACAGCGGAGAAAAGGCCGAGATAGTGATCGGCAATCCTCAGAATCTTGATCTGGCTGTAGTAATTGAAGCGATTCGAGAGACGATTGATGCATTATCCTCACTTTACGGGATCCCTCGTCCAATCGAACTGCGCCTGGAGGATGATAGTTGTGTGCCGGATCTTGAATACTACTCCGTAACCACAGGAGACGAGTTTTCAAGTGCTTGCATAGCTCCCCGACCAATATACTCATGTCGAAGTTCAATTCGGCTTGATGCGATACCTCGGCCGATTGATCGCAGTGTCTCAAAGGACAATGTTGGGACGAGCCTGAGATTCTTTTTAAACAACATATTCAGGATTCAGGAGTTTAGGGAAGATCAGGCAGAGCTGATAGAACAGATGCTGTCTCTGCATGGAACGATTGGTCTCTTGAAACCGGGTGGTGGCAAGACTCTCGCTTACCAATTGGCTTCAATTCTTCAGCCAGGTACTGCCATTGTTATTGTTCCGACCAGGTACATGGCTGTGATTCAGGATTACGACCTTATCGAAATAGGAATACACACAAGCAGAGTTATTTCTAGGCCTGGCGAAGAGAGGTCTCAGGATCCACAGATTTCAATGGATCAACATGAGTCCAATATCCTCATCCTACCTGTAGATGCGCTCCAAGACTTATGCTGGAGGACTCGATTAAGGGATATTTTCTCAAATCGCATAAGTTTCTTGGTCTTGGATGAAGTACAAACAATAAGCGAATGGAGCCACGGATTTCAGCCCGGGTACTTGAATGTGGTTCGCTGGGCCAGAGATAATTGCGCTATAATGGGCACAAAACTCAATCCATTGGCATTGACATCGAACAGCTCGAGGTTGGTGCTCCTTGATATCATGAATGAATTGGACCTGGGAAATTTTGATTGCATTATAGAATCTATGTCATATGATCGCAGGAATCTGCAATACGAGCTTTACAGTGTGAACATTAAAAATCGTTTGCCCGTTCTGATTTCTGCTCTCAAGACAACTCTGCGGCAATACGGATTGGGAAATAATCAGAAGATTCCCTGTGGAATAATCATTTGCTCTGATGAAAACGATGAAAACGTTGGCCCAATGAATCTATCCAAATCACTCGCATCGTACCTGAATATACCAATAGGGATCTGCTCTATTAAACCTCCCAAGAAGTTCCTAAGACTGGGTGGCTCAAAAGAGAAATGGACGAGAGCCTGCTGTGAGTCTTTGCTGCAGTTCAAGAAAAACGAATTGCCGATTCTGGTATGTTCATCGGATACAGCGCTCGAACTGAATAAAAAAGACATCAGGTTTGCTCTTCATGCAGGTATGCCTGCATCTCTTGATGAGTTCTATCGGCAAAGTGGACGAGCGGGACATGATGGCATGAAGTCATCTTGTATAATATTGTCTTCAGATGATAGCGATTCTTCTGGGAATGAAGACGCCTCGAACTGGCATGCAGGTCTACGCAAAAGGGAACCATTGGCCGAGGAATTCCCAGGCAAAGTGATGGAAAAGCGAATTCTCAGCTGGGTAGTATTGAAGCTGCTTTCATCATCCCTAAGCTATAATATCGGAGACAAGGTTGATTTTGAAATATTTATTTCGTCGCTTCCTTTCTTGGCAAAAGATATGAAAGTGCCTTCAGAATTCAAGCATAGACTCCTTGAAAAGGCCCTGTATAGGTTGCTCCTCTTGGGCGCCATTGATGGCTATGAGAGGAAAGCGGGATCGTTTAGGGTGACCGCAATAATCGCCGAGACGTCGCGTATTTATTGGAATTATAAAAAATACATACATAGATACGAAACCGAAGGCCTAGCCACTCTCTATATTCCTAAGGAGGATCCTTCGACCTATAAGAACGCTGTTCTGAAATGCGGATGCAGACTGATCGACTACGGTTATTATAAAATTAAAACAAAAAAAGAGGATGATTTGGCAAGAATGCTCCAGGCTACTGAAGCAGGCCAGACATCCCTCATGAATTTCCAGGATTGCATACATGATTTTGCGGGGCGATATGATGTCGAGGCTAAATTGACCTTGATGGAATCAGAATCCTGGTGGAGAGTTCTTGATGACATAAACGGATTGGACGGTCTGATAGATCTACATCTTGCCAGCCAAAGGAAGATAAGATCGGAGCCGAATAATCCCGTATTTCGCGTTATCGCAGGTTTCTGTGCTATGGCTTTCGAGTATGAAGCGCAAAGACGCAGCGATTTCTTGAAAGGCTTATGTGGTCTAAGAGATTCGACTACGGAAGCATTCAAAGTCGAAATGATAAGGCAGATTTTTTCCCATGCAGAACTCCTGATGCCTTCACAAAAAGACTTGATCCTGGAAAATATTTGGCGATCAGTTCCTTCCTTGGAGATATCGAGATTCTGTTACGAAAAGTCCGAATTCTCGAATGAAATCTGCCATTCGTCATTATTTGAAATGGTAAATGGAGTATTGGAGGCCTTTAAGGCGGGTGGTGTCGTTCAATGAATGAAGAGGAGAGGAGACAAGAGATCCTCAAAGCTGAAGCGGCTATACGTGAGCTTGCTCAGCGAATGGCAGAAGCCAGCGAACGGACGGAACAGGCTGATGCGGCGAGAAGGACGCTGGAGTCGGCAGTTGGGTCCATCGAAGAATTGAATGCAGGGCTTCAAATATTAATGGAATCTGAGAAGAGAGCCACAGAAGAGCAAAGCGAGTCATTGAAACAAGCACGTGAATCGCTTGCCGTTGGCGCCCAAGAGCTCCAAAAAGCTCAAGAAGAGTTGGATAAGAGAACTGATCATTTGGAGACTTCCATTGATGAAAGAAGCCGCGAACTCCATGGATTATTGGATGCCAAATTGTGCATTCTCTCACAGGACATCAATGAAGCTCAGGAGCATCTATCTGCGAAAGCCGATCACTTGGAGACATCATTGATTCAAAGAAGCCAGGAGTTCCAGGGATCTTTCGATGCCAAGCTGGATAATCTATTATTGAACATCAATACGATCTCTAATAAGCTCCTGTTTGTCATGGACCAAAATGAAGCATCAAATAGGAGAATTCTTGCCTTGGACCAGATCATAAACAAATTATCCGAGAAATTCCAGAATTCTGCTGATTCCGCTATTAGCAATTCGGAGGCGATAGAGGAGTTGAGAACTCAAGTCAATGACCTTAATGAGCAGATCCCAATATTAGGGCAGGCTTCAGCTGCAAAGAGATCCCATCTCTCTCATCGCCTGCGATCTGCCATAATTGGGGGATTAGGGGTTGTAATAGTCTTCATGTTCATAAGATTGGTTTGACCGGGCGCCTTTCAGCGGCTAAACCTAGATTTGGCCTATTGTGGTCGTCAACCCACATGAATGAGACTTTGCCGGTGAAAGCAGCCCTTTTACCAGAATCGCCAACCGATATTCAGCAATTCTGCCTGAACCTGAACGACCTTAGCGAGCCGCGGATGGCAAGATAAGATGCTGTCGGTCTTCGGGCCGCCCTCGCTGCAGCTATTGGTATCCGAAAAAGCACGATCTCGGCCGATTCTTTGAGCGCCCACCCGGAAAGTGGCATTACATCCGAGAATTCCCATGCTCTCTTTACCCGCGATCAGGACAGATCATATCCCTAAGAGTTGGCTCTCGGAAGACGCCAGGGATGTTGTTAGCAAGATCTGATAATAATTATTATATATGTATCAGTCATTTCATCGATAAGAGTCCATTTGAGCCTTTCAGTGGGGGCAGAATCCGAAGAAGCTAAAAGAAATCGGAAGGGATAAGCCAAGAAATGGGCAACCGCCATCCGGTTAGTTGGATGCTCTCAGTCGTCGAATCCATTCGTCGCGCAAACTACTTCATCTCGAAGATCAATGCAATTTCAGGCGATTCTTGGAAAATGGCCTTCGCACATCGCTTCTAAGAAGAGAGGGCGAAGGTATATCGCTTTGCAAAAGCATTTATACTTGTTTTGGCGTAAGGGTTCTGGTTTGTTCCTTATCATCTTGGAGGATTGAAGAATTGACAACTGTTTACGACGTGCCTCCCCATGACTTGATAGCAGCAGTAGCCCAGGATCTGAAGGCGACGGGCAAGATTGTGCCGCCCGCCTGGGCCGAGTTTGCCAAGACTGGGGTGAACAAGGAGATGCCGCCCACCAACCCCGACTGGTGGTTCGTGCGGTGCGCATCGATACTACGCAGAATATACATCGACGGCCCGGTGGGCGTTTCCCGCCTGCGGACCTTCTACGGCGGCAAGCACCGCAAGGGCGTGGCCACAGGACACTTCACCAAGGGCAGCGGCTCTGTGGTAAGAGAGTCCCTCCAGCAACTGGAGAAGGCCGGCTACGTGAAGAAGCTCAAGAAGGGACGCCAGATGACCCCGGAGGGCCAGGCATTCCTGGATGGTATGGCTCACCGGACCAGAAGCAAGGTGCAGGATGCGCCGGCAGAAGCAGCTGCAAAGCCCGCTGCAGAATCGGCATAAACGCTTAGTGCCCAAAAATGGAAAGCTAAAGAGGTAGAGCAGTATGGCTGATGATGAGCTAGCAGATATTAGACGAAAGAGGATGGAGCAGATCCAAAAACAGCAGATGGATTCGCAGATGATGGCAGCCCAGCAAGACCAGGCCCAGCAGGAGCTGGAGGCCAAGAAGGCTGCCGTTATGAGGACCATTCTCACACCCGAGGCTCGAGAGAGGCTCAATGCGATCCGCATGACAAAACCGGAGTTCGTCACCCAGATCGAGGGTCAGCTCATCATGCTCGCTCAGAGCGGCAGGCTGCGGGGTGCGATCACCGACGAGCAGCTTAAGGCAATCCTCAAGCAGGCGCAGCCCACGAAGAGAGATATCACCATCACCAGGAGATAACGGCAAAGGCCCAATCGATGAATGTTGCAGTCCTGTTTTCCGGCGGAAAGGATAGCGGCTTGGCTACGCTCCTCCTCGAACCTTACTTCGATGAGATCGAGCTGGTCACATTCAGCTTTGGCCGCGATGATGCCTGGAAGGTGGCAGCCGCAGCGGCGCAGGAACTCGGCCACCCGCACAGGAGAGTTGTCTTCGAGGATGATGTCCTGGAGAGAAGCCTGCAGATCCTGAGGGATACAGGCTACCCCAATGATGCTCTCGATTACGTTCATCAAGTTGCAGTAGAAACCACAGCCCGAGAATGTGAGTTTGTGGCTGACGGGACGAGGCGAGACGATCGCGCACCAAAATTAAGCGTTAGCGCTGTGCGAAGCCTCGAGGACCGGTTGCACGTTCAATACCTCAGACCCCTGGCAGGCCTGGGGGTAAAGACCATCAATGCCATGGCCTCGCGCTATTTGGACTTCCAGGAGGAGAATTCCGGGAAGTATCCCGCCTCGGATTTTGAGGTGGGCCTGAGATATGCGCTAGCGGAGAGACATGGCCAGAGGGAAGTCGAGAGAATATTTCCCTCCAACCATACGCATACAAGAGTTATTCGGAGGAAGAGAATTGTCCAAAAAGCAGTTAGGCAAGAAGATCAGGCTTGCCAAGGCATTCAATCAGAATCGTAGGGTGCCGTCATGGGTCATTGTCAAGACCATGAGGCGCGTCGTGACGCACCCCAAGAGACGCCACTGGAGAAGAAGCACTTTAGAGGCATAAACAATGGCTGACACAGAGAGAGTATACACCATTCCCCTTGGCGTGGTGAAGTCGGTTCCAATTTACAGAAGGTCCAACCGGGCCATGACCGAGGTACGCACGTACCTTGCCCGGCACATGAAGACCCCAGCAGAGAACATCAAGATAGACCCGGGCTTGAATGAAGTGATCTGGGCAAGAGGCGACATGAAGCCGCCACTACGCGTCAGAGTTCGCGCAGTCAAGTTCGAAGACGGCGGGGTTGAGGCAGAATTTGCAGGCGAACGATAAAAGGTTGAAGATTGCGGGCAGCTCCCTTCTGGGAGTCTTTGCCAGGGCAACGGACAAGGTAGTCCTCGTGCCGCATGAGGTCGGACCCGAAATTATCGAGTTCGTACAGGCGGGATTGAAGGTAGAGGCCATGCAGATACTGGCCGGAGGGAGCACAGTCTTGGGCTCCCTGATCGCGGCCAACTCCAGCGGCTTCATAGTCACACACCATGCCGGCGATGAGGAGATGAAGATCCTGCGCGAGCACGGACGGGTGGCCAGACTGCCTTCCAAGAACAATGCGGCAGGCAACATAATCCTGGTCAACGATAGCGCAGCCCTGATTCATCCCGGACTGTCTGCCAAGGCCAGCGAAGCGATCGCTGAGGCACTGTGCGTGGAGGTCGTCAAGGGAACCATCGGGGGCTTGAAGACCGTCGGCATGGCCGGCGTTGCCACCAACAAGGGTCTCCTGGTTCACCCGCGAGTCACAGCGGAGGAGATCGCAGTCCTGGAAGATCTCTTCGAGCTGCCGGTGGATGTGGGCACGGTGAACCTCGGCTCGCCTCTGGTGGGCTCCGGTGTGCTGGCCAACAGCCACGGATACCTGGCGGGAGAAGATACTACCGGGCCGGAGCTGGGCCGCATTGAAGATGCATTGGGTTTCCTGGTTTAATTTATAATTTATGAATTTGAACCATGGTAAATCCTGTTTGGTGATTAAACGATTGGGGTGGAGCAATTGAGCACATTTGAGATCAAAGGAAAGTTCAAGGGAGGACTTGTCGGCAAGACCTGGCTGCCCTTCAGCAAGGTTGTGGTGAGCCAGAATGAGAAGAATGCCGTTGACAAAGTCTACTCCCTCATGGGAAGCGAGCACGGCCTGAAGAGAGATCTCATCAAGATCGATGGGGTGAAGGCCGTTGAGTAGCTCTCCTGGAGGCGAGGAAGAGATCAGGAGGCTGCTGGCTGCATACCAGCAGTACCAGGCCCAGGCGGAATCCATCATGCGCCAGTTGAATCTGACGCAGATCACTGCACAGGGCCTTGACCATGCCCTGAGCGCAGTCGACGCCCTGGACAAGGCAGAAGTAGGACAGGAGATGCTGGTTCCCATCGGGTCCGGATCTTTCATCCACGGCACTCTCGCCTCTAAGGAGAAGATTGTTTTAAATGTGGGCGCGGGCGTCAGCATCGAGAAGACCGCGACCGAGGCCAAAGAGATCCTCAAGGTCCGCAAGGATGAGGTTCTTGAGGGATCGAGGAAGCTGAACGAAGTGCTTACCAAGATCGATCAAGAGATGCAGAGGATCCAGGCCATAATGCAGCAGTTCGAAGAGAGCGCCGAGCAGCAGATCCCGGGGAGCGAAGGGATTGTTTAATCGGTTCAAGGAGAAGCTGGCAGGCTTCAAAGAGGCCCTATCAAACAAAGTAATGGAGAAGGTCTCCCAGGCGGAAGAGAAGCTCTCTTCCAAGAACAATAAAGATCAATTGCCTGAAGCCAAAGAACTGCCAGCCGCATCCGTTGAGCCGACCAAGGATCCTGCCAGCGCCAATAATAAGACAGCGAAGGCGGCGCAAAAATCTGCATCATACAAGGGTTCGGCAACAAACGGCCCAGCCGCCGCAGAGGCAGCCGCCAAGCCCAAGAGCAGGTTCTCATTCTTCGAGAAGGCGAAGAGCTTGGTCTTCGAACAGGAAGTCATCCTGGAAGAGAAGGATCTCGACGAACCGATGTGGGCTCTGGAAATGGCGCTTCTGGAGAGCGACGTGGCCCTGCCGGTAGCAGAAGTGATCGTCAAAGAGGTCAAGATGGAGCTGGTCGGCGCCAAGAAGAAGATCGGCGCGGATACCGGACAGCTGGCCGAAGACGCTCTGCGAAAGGCGCTGGTAACGCTTCTCTCCAAGAATTATCTGGACTTCGACGAGTACATCAAGAAGGCGGAAAAGCCGGTCAAGATCCTGTTCGTGGGTGTGAACGGCACAGGAAAGACGACCAGCATCGCCAAGGTGGCCAGGTACCTGATGGACCGCAACTACTCCGTGGTCCTGGCAGCGGGCGACACCTTCCGCGCCGGAGCCATCGAGCAGCTGGAAGTGCACGGCAACAACCTGGGCCTGAAGGTCGTCAAGCACAAGACGGGCGGAGACCCGGCGGCGGTCATCATCGACGCCATCGAGTACGCCAAGGCGCACAACAAAGACGTAATCCTCGGTGACACGGCGGGAAGGCTGCACACCAACATCAATCTCATGGACCAGATGAGAAAGATCGTGCGCGTCACCAAACCCGATCTGCTTATCTTCGTGGACGAGGCCATCGCCGGCAACGATGCCGTGGAGAGGGCACGCCTCTTCAATGAGTCGGTGCCCATCGGCGGCTCCATCCTGACCAAGACGGATGCGGACGCCAAGGGCGGTTCCGCCATCTCCATCGCCTACATCACCGGAAAGCCCGTGCTATTTCTGGGCGTGGGCCAGACCTATCCCGATCTGGTGAAGTTCGAGCCGGGCTGGCTGGTGGACAGGCTGATGGGAGAGGCGGAAGCTTAAAACTTTTTATTAATAATATATTTTGAACCATTTCATCATGATGGATCCATTGGCTTTTCATACAAGGGAGCAATCTTGGATCTCGGTCAATCATGAATTGCACCGGATCATGAGTTGCACTGGAATATTTTTGCCAAAGAAAATATAAAATTAGTTGAAACAGGTCGGATTATTTCCCCGGACACGCCCCATCCATCCACGCCCCGCACAGCGGCTCTCCCACGTTCTCGGCAGGATCGTCGCAGTGGGTGACATAGCCGCACCAGCGATGTATCTTCTTATCGGAGCCGGGAACAATCTGCTCCTGGCACCAGAGCTTGAGTCCGCACCCTTCCGCCATGGAAAGCTGCTTAAGAATCTCCTCCTGGGATGCGCCTGCGGACAGCAGCTCCTTTAATTTCTTTTCAGTCTCTTCAAGGGTCATGATTAATAGATGTGCTTTGCATTTATTTAAGATTCATGCTTCATGAGCTGACTTCAACCTTCTTCATCCCGAGGAGCACGACCGCCGCCAGCGCCGCGGCAGCCGCTCCGAAAAGGAACGTCGATTCTGCGCCCATCCTGGCCCACAGCACCCCGGCCACCAGGCTGGATGCGATGGCCGCCAGGCCCACTGCGCTGTAGTAAAGCCCCAGCGATGTGCTCCTCACTCCGGCGTGGCTCAGGTCGGAGACGAAGGCGCTCTGCGAGCCGTCCACCAGGGCATAGACCAGGCCGTAGAGCGCGAAGAGAACGATCAAGCCCGCCAGATTGGAGACGAAAGCGAACCCGAGCGCGGTCAGGGCGAAGAGGGCATAGCCCAGGGCCAGGACGTTGCGCCGCCCGATCCTGTCCGACCAGATGCCGATGGGCATGGCCAGAGCGGCGTAGACCAGGTTGAAGAGGACGTAGAGCAGCAGAGGCGCAGCCACCGCCTGTGCGCCGCCAAAGAGCTGCTGGGCACGCAGGATGAAGAACATGTAGCTGAAGTTCCCCAGAGCGAAGAGGCAGGCAACTACCAGGAACTTGCGCAGGTCCGGGGAGAGATCGGAGGCGCTGAGCCGAAGCCGGCCGTTGGGAACTCTGGCGCTTTCTTTCACTTTGTAGAAAGGAATCAGAGCCGCCACTGCGAGAACCGCGGCTACGAGAAAGATGGTGCGAAAATCCATGCCGCCCTTCCAGAGGGCATAGGCTAGAATGGAACCGATTACGGCCCCGGTGGAATCCATGGCCCGGTGCAGCCCAAAACCCCTGCCACGATTGCTCCGATCGGCGGATTCCGAGATGAGGGCGTCCCTGGGGGCGGAACGCACGCCCTTGCCGCTGCGCTCCGCGGCCTTGAGCACAAAGACCTGCTGCCATGAGGCCGAGATGGGCAGGAGCAGCTTGCTGGCGGCAGAGAGGGCATAGCCCGCCACCACCAGCGGTTTTCGTCTCCCCCAGCGGTCCGACCAGTAGCCCACAAAGACCTGCAGGATGCTGGGCAGTCCGTCGCTGATGCCGCCGATGAGGCCCACAGCCACAGCCCCTCCGCCTAGAGACGTGATGAAGAGCGGCAAAATGGGCTGAATTATCTCGCTGCTGATGTCGTTTAGCAGGCTGACGAAGCCCAATAGTAATATGTTTTTGCCAGGCCTGGGAGTCATGGATCAGAGTACTCCGTTCTTGTTCCCCTTCTTATTCCTGCCTCTTGATATTGCAGCCAATGATGTTTCCTGTTCTTCTCATTTCTCCTCGCATTTCTCCACAATCCTTAAGTCCTGTGGTGGTCGAGAGTTCATGGGGAATTTCAGTATGGGGAATAGTCTAATTATTGCCAAATGGTTAATCTTCGCCACGCTTCTGGCAGGGTTTTTTTCGGCACCAGGCATGGGCGACGAGAACAATTACGACTGGATGGGGACGCCGGTCATCAGCAGCGGCCAATCGAGCCTTAGAAGCATGGATTATCTCAATCCTTACTCGATAGGACGACCGGAATGGGACCCTTACGGCGCCGGGTCATCGCCTCTGCTGGGAAGGCCGGAGTGGGACCCCTACGGTGCGACCTCCGTCGGCGGCTATGGAAGCCTGGTTCTGCAGCTTGAGCCCGCCGATCCCGCACGCGAGGGCCTGTCCGTGCGGGGCCGCTCCACCCTGTCCAATCAGCTTTACCTGCAAAGGGGCCTTGAGCTGGTGACCGATGGAGGAGCGCTTCTGGGAGAGCCTTATGTCCTCTGGGCGCGCGTCGCCGGCAGGGGCAGATTGCTGCTCTATGATTACAACCACGTGATCTTGAATCAAGGATACGTGACGCCGGGGTGGTATAGAATCACCGGAGCCTATGCGGATTATCTGGGGCCGCACCTCTATCGCTTGGTTTCCGCAGGTTTCCCCAGCAACAATCTCACCATCCTCGTCAACTCGGGCAGCTATCCCACATCACTCAGCCTGACCGGCAGAGTGGTGGACGAGAACGGCCTCGGCATGCCGGGCGCAAGAGTGATCGTGTCCAATAACGAGGGAGGAAAATTCACCACCATCGCAGGAGCATCGGGGTATTATGCTCTGGATGTGTCCACGGGATTGTATCTCGTGAGTGCAGAGCAGCCGGGATACGTCTTCATGCCCGCCACAGTGCAGGTCTGGTCGGGGATGGTCTCTGCAGCAAGGCCCGTGGTAGGCCGCCGCGTTGCTGCCTGATTCGCCCTCGCCCAGGTGTTACGGGCGAGAATAATATTTTTATTACGATTTAAATTTTAAGCTGAGGATTATATTATGGCGTTCATCGAAATAGCAGATGCTGAAAATAAGCTGGAAAAATAGGATACGGTGGCAGAGACAGAAGTGATGGATCTCCGTAAAACCATCACGCTGCCTGCCAAATCGTTCTTCAACAAACTACGTCATGAGATGGAATGCCTGCACACTTGTGCCAGCACACCTATGCAGGCTCTTTTTGGCTTTTGGCGCTCTACCTGGGCGGTGTCACGTAGTTCCAGCGCCAGACCTTGAAGCTGATCGCCATTATGCCGAGGAAGATTGCCAGCACCAGCAGAGATTGAATTCCTTGAACGATCTGAATTGCATCCATACCTACACCTAAACTAGAGCCCTCTCTTTTATCTGATAAAGGTTTTGGTTTTGTGCTCATTTGAGGCGCAAATAAGGAGCGCATCATTGCACATCGATCTTATAGCCGCCTCTAGCCCCGTCGCTGCTCTTTTCCTTCTTTGGCCTTTGCGGCTCCGGCTCGGAGAGGCATTTCAATATGTTCTTGCCCTCAATGTCCAGAAGCCAGCGCGTGCTGGCCCAGTGCAGCGGAACCTCAATATCCGTCTTGATAAAGCAAGTTGTATCGCTGGGCATTCTCAAACCCGCCAATCCGAGCAATCTATCCAGGACATCCGGATCGGCCTTCTCTCCGGCTGCTTTCTGCAACTGGATGCGCGCAATCTCCAGGAGCCTCTGATGAACGAAGAACTGATGGCCGAGAAAGTCGACGGTATCTGAAATCGTGACGTCTTTGCCGTAAACTTCCTGCAGCCTGCCCTGTAGATCAAGTACGGCCCCGTACACTCCCGGATTAACGGGAAGATCCTTTTTGGCCATAGATCATCACCTCGGAATTAACTGCATATTCAATGCGCACTGCTGTCCGACTGCATGATTCCGAAGACATTGCCCTCGGTGTCCTGGCAGTAGGCCATCCAGCCGACGCCGGGGACCGCCCTCTTGGGCATCACAGCCCGTCCCCCGTTTTGGGCGATCCTGGCCGCAAATTCGTCCACGGATGGCACGTCGATCGTATTTATCGTAGCTGCAGACGGGTTCATGCGCTGCATGATGCCGCCATCAATGCCGGGCGTTCCTTCACCCGTGCTTACCAGCCAGTAATCCATCGGTCCATCCCATTTATTGATCTTCCAGCCGAAGACCTGCGAGTAGAACTTGACTGCCCGCTCGGCATCGTCGGCATTAATCTCAAAATGAACGACTCGTAGCATATCGACACCCATTGACTTTTACTCTTTTTATTATTTTGTAGTTCAAGATTAATATACCTTGGCAATTGTATCATTTTATGATTACGAATGCTCCGCAGAGATCCGGCAAGAGATGCAAAGGATGATATGGAGCGAGGTAATCTCTCCCCGAGTTAATGCTCGCGAGGCCAAAAGATGCTCAATGTGACCTTTCTTGGAACTGCCGGATCTCTGCCCACGCCTGAGAGGAATCCTTCCGCTATCCTGATCAACCGCGAAGGTGAGATGATGCTCTTCGACTGCGGCGAAGGCACGCAAAGGCAGATGATGTGCGCCCGGACGGGCATGATGCGCCTGAATTACATCTTTCTCACGCATCTGCATGCCGACCACATCCTGGGCATTCCCGGCCTGCTGGAGACCATGGCCTTTCAGGGCCGCACGGAGCCGCTCGTCATCGCCGGTCCCGTGAATACGACGCGGCTGGTGGATGCATTCAAGAGCGTCTGCTACTTCTCACGCAACTTCGATGTTCGGGCTGTGGAGCTGGAGCCGGGCGACGTGATTCGTATGGAAGGCTACCGGGTGGAGGCGGTGGAGACAGTGCACAGCGTCCCCAGCATCGGCTACTGCCTGCAGGAAGATATGCGGGCAGGCAGGTTCAATCGAGATGCAGCCGTGGCTCTTGGCATTTTGCCAGGGCCGCTCTTCGGAAAGCTGCAGCACGGCCAGAGCGTGGAAGTGGACGGAAGGACGATCCGCCCCGAACAGGTCATGGGCCCGGCGAGGCCAGGCAGAAAGATCGTTTATACCGGGGACACCCGGCCCTGCCGGTCCGTCGAAGTCGCCAGCAGCGGGGCAGACATGCTCATTCATGACTGCGCCCTGGCGGATGATCTGGCCGAATGGGCCCGGGATACGAAGCACAGCACGGCAGGAGAGGCGGCAGAGGTCGCAAAGCGCGCCGATGTGCGACAGCTGGTTCTGACCCACATCAGCTCCCGCTACTCAGAGGACACGTCTCTGCTCTTAAAAGATGCTAGATCGATCTTTGAGAGATCGATCGTTGCAGAAGATCTGATGCATCTGGAGATTCGACTGAGAGACGAGTAGTGGTTGAATTAACGCCCGAATAGTTCATGGTAAGATGGTTAGCGCTGCAAGCAGCATTAATGGCTTAAGAATCGATAAAGTGCAGACAGCCCTGAGGGTTGGCGCCCATCAGGCATCTTTTGGCTTTAGTTGTCCGCGTTATTTCTTCCATCAGCCAGATCCCTTTGCAGGCGATCCTTCTCGGCCATCTTGCCGCGCTCCTCATTCACGGCCATCATAACCTGCCGGGACAATTCATCCTCTCTGCCCAGGATTGAGATCTCAAGGGACTCCATGGCGCAATCGATCATGGCCCGGGAGCGAGAGAGATCCATGCCTCTGCACTCTGATTCGATTCCTCTGCGGAATAATTCATCCACCTCTTCCCCAGGCATTCCGAGAGCTGTGGCTGCCGATAGTGCCCGCCCGAACATCTCCATGCCGATGTAATACTGCAAGCCGTCTTTGTACAGTCTTACCGACTCCTCCGTCCGGCCTGCATTCTTGGCGATCAGTGCCGCCCAGAGATAGTCGCCTGCATTGACCAGGATCTGAATGGCCTTGTCGATCATTCCCTTGTCTCTAGCCAGAACCACGGCGTACTCAATCTCGCCGGCCCCGGCAAGAATCTCTGTGCCCACCTCAGCCAGACTGTCAGGCAGACACAACAGATTCTCTATCAAATAGGAGACTTTCTGCTCAGAGGGCAGGCTGTGAAATTCTTCGTTCAAATGCATCTTCACCTTAACCGAAATAGAAATTCGCTTGCAGATATAGGTTTTGGAGGAAGCATTTTATCGTTTCAAGAGCGCCACGGCAGAAGCGTTCCGCCCGCCTCATCTATTCTAAGAGCTTGCACTCTATGGAATTGGAGAATTGCATATTTGTGGCTCAAGTTCCAGTCGCTTGCAGAAAAAAATATAAAATTATTATAGAAATATACTGATCTTTAGAACATCTTGGTAAATGATTCGGTCATTTGTCCGAATGCCAATCGTTTAATCTGGAAAAAGATATATAGATATACTTGAAACCGCTTGTAGCTTCATTGGTCTCTAACGAAGAGGTAAATAGGTGTGAAAATGAGTCCAAGCATTCATAATTATGCATCAAAATTCTTAACTGATAGCCACATTGAGCTGATCTTATGTACAGGAATACTGGAGCGTAACTTTCACTTTTTATTTATTTTTTACGATTATCGGAATACTGGAAATTCTTGAGATGATGGCGATGCCGGAGTCAGCACTGAAGGATAAAAGCCTGCGGGAATATCAAAGGGTGATCGGACAATTGAATCGGATTGAGCAAAGGCTTTCTTGCTTTTTCGGCCTGAAAAATGAGTGCGCGCAAAGTGAGAGTTCTACTCTCTTTTACCGAACCGCGTTCGTAGCTGTTTTGATATTCCTGACGTATCTCTTTATTTTATATAACCTGAGAGATAACACTTGGGACGCTATTCTGTTCACAGACTGGGCAGGCGTCCTGATCGACGGTATCGCTGTAGTCTGTCTTTTTTATGCGGCTCGCGTCACTTACATCCTGGATCGGAAGGTATTCCTTGGATGGTTGATGATATCCTTCGGGCAACTCTTTTACCTTCTTGGAGATACCATCTGGGCCTATACGGAGACCGTTCTCTTAGAGGCCCCCTTCCCATCTCTGGCTGATGTGCCAAACCTCCTGACCTATCCTTTTTTCATGATGGGAATCCTCCTTTTGCCCTCTGCGGTCCTTTCCCATCGAGAGAGGACGAAAATGGTGCTGGATACGAGCATTGTGGTCATAACTTCGGTCCTCATATTCTGGGCATTGATAATCGGGCCTACCATCGAGCAGAATACGGGGGCGGATGCCTTGACCAAAGTCCTCTCCGTGGCATATCCCGTTCTGGATCTAATACTGTTGTTTTTCGTGGTGCAGTTGCTCTTCAGAAAGCTGAATCTCTCCGGGCGCAAAACCATGATGGTCCTAGTTTTGGGAGCAACAGTTTGGATCGCAACAGATGCGACGTTTATGTACGCGTCCATGCAAGGATCGTATCAATCGGGAGGGCTACTGGACAGCGGCTGGATCGCCGGCTACTTGCTGATGGGATTGGCCGGATTGGCTCAGGTTGAGGTTGCGATAAATGAACGAAAAGGCAAGGGTCCAAACCACGATGCTCACTATCAGCAGAATACCTGGCCTCTTTATCTGCCGTATCTTTGTGCCGCATTAGCCTTTGCCATGCTCATTTGGAGTCGCGATCATCAGTACGCACTATCCTTTGGTGTGCTCTCTATTTATGTCGGCATCATTATCGGCCTGGTAATCATCCGGCAGATCCTGGCATTAAACGAGAATACCCAGCTTTATTCGCATGCCCGGGAGGAGATCAAAGTGCGCAAAAATGCCGAGCTGGAGGTCATTCGTCTCAATGAGGAGCTGGAGAGACGTGTCAAGGAGCGAACCTCTCAGCTTGAAGCCGCAAATAGGGATCTGCAAATAGCAATTGAAAGGGCCGAGTTGGCTACAAGGGCCAAGTCCGAATTCCTGGCCAATATGAGCCATGAGATCAGGACGCCCATGAATGCGGTCATCGGCATGACCAGGCTGCTCATGGAGACAAATCTGAAGGCGGAGCAGAGAGACTATCTGGAGACCATCCATAACAGCGGCAACACCTTGCTGGCGGTGATCAATGAGATCCTGGACTTCTCAAAGATCGATGGCGGAAAGCTGGTGCTGGAGCGCCAGAACTTCGATCTGTGCGTCTGCATCGAGGATTCCGTGGATCTGGTAGCGGCAGAGGCATCGGAAAAGGGGTTGGAGCTGGCCTATCAACTTGATGGGGCTGTTCCTGTAAAGCTGATCGGCGATGTGACGCGTCTGCGCCAGGTTCTGGTCAATCTCCTGGGGAATGCAGTGAAGTTTACGCAGAAGGGTGAGGTGACACTGTGCGTGAGCGCCTCCCCCGAGAAGGATAAACGTTCGGAGCTTCATTTTGCCGTGTCGGACACGGGGATCGGCATATCCCGAGAGAATCTCGGCAAGCTCTTTCAGTCCTTCACGCAGGTGGACTCATCCACCACCCGCAACTACGGAGGAACGGGGCTTGGGCTGGCCATCAGCCGGCGTCTGGTCGAGCTGATGGGTGGCAGGATCTGGGCAGAGAGCGAGATGGGACGCGGCAGCGTCTTTCATTTTACCATAAGGGCACAGCAGCGGGAACCCGAAGAGGAGATGAACCGTGAGACAGGATTGAAAGGAAAGAGAATTCTCGTGGTTGACCGCAGTGACGCGATATTAAGCATGCTCGACTGGGCGACACGTTCCTGGGGGATGGTCCCTTCAAAGGCTTATCGTTTGCAGGATGCGCTAAGAAAGCTGGGGACGGAGGCCTTCGATTATGTAATTTTGGATGCAAAGATTTTGGATGCAAAGATTTTGAATGCAAAGATGATAGAATCAGATGATTGGAGCAGCATCAGGACTGGAACGAGCAAGAATACCAGGCTCGTGATTCTCACATCGATCGGCCAGAACAGCATCATGCGGACACAAGCGGACGGATGGCTGAGCAAGCCTATCAAGACGACTCAATTGCACACTCTTCTGGCGGACCTCCTTTCACCGAAGATGAATGTGCCAGAGGAGATAGAATTGGGGCCATCTCCTACAGCGATAAAGAAGCAGCACCATCTCGGCATTCTGCTGGCAGAGGACAATCCGATTAATCAGAAGGTTGCGCTGAGCATGTTGAAGCGCCTGGGATACAAGGCGGATGTCGCAGCCAATGGCCTGGAGGTCTTGCAGGCGCTGGAGCGGCAGCCCTACGATGTCGTCCTCATGGATGTTCAGATGCCCGAGATGGACGGACTGGAAGCGACACGCCGCATACGCGAGCTGGGGCTTGGGATTTGCATCATAGCTATGACTGCCCATGCCCTGGAAGGCGACAGAGAGCTATGCTTGAATGCAGGCATGGATGAATATATCAGCAAGCCGGTCCGCATGGAAGAGCTGCAATCGGCTCTGGAAATGTGCGGCAAATCTTGCAGAGCGGCTTCTCAATTGCCTTTGGGCCGGGAAGACGGCTCTATCAAGGAAGGTCTTTCCGGGTGATGAGCGAGTCCCCAGAACTTGAAGTGTGATCTTTGGAGATAAGTGAGAACTTGACGAAAGGGAATATCTCCGGACTTATTTTTGATTTTATGGCAGAGGCCAGCTCTTTCGCCTTCTCTTCCTCCCAGGAAAACAATGGTTGCGGCACATTGAAGATGCATTTCGCGGCTTCGCAAATTCTCGAACTCCAGAGATCCTGCACGAGGGGCTCCACTGGAAATCCCGATCCGACTATTTCCCGGCAGTTGGCAGAGCCGCAACGGCATCTCATGCTCCAGGGAAAGGAGCTGTAGAGAATACCGTAGTCGATGGTGATCTCTTCGCCATTCCGGATATCCTTGACGGCGATATCGCAGTAGAGGCCGTCCACGAAGAGCGAGAGAATATTGGCGTCGCAGCTGTGGTTCACATCCCCATCGGTCATCACCCAATTGCCTGACTCGTCTTCCACTCCGAATTTATAGAGTCTTTCTTTGGCCTCATCGGTCAGAGATGCGAATTTTTCTTTGGAGATGTAGTTCTCCTCATTGCTGAAATAGAAGATGATGGTTCCTTTGGGTATGGACTGTGCAGCAAACAGGCCGTTTCCTTCTATCTCGCTCTCTTTTTTGCGAATTTTGACCAAATACATGCAGGACCTTTGGATGGGCTTGATCGTGAGGAAAATGGAGGCAAACTACTTAAGAATTTAGGCTATTGATGAGTCTCCCCGTCCTCTGTCTCACCTCTGGCTCTCTGCTGCGCGTCATGACTTGCTATCCCGTATGCCTTTGTGAGCAGGCTTGCCAGATTGTCTTTTCCCAGTGTGAACGGTGCATCTCCCAGCCGCTTCAGGACTGAGTTCTCCACCTTCGGACCGCTCAGATCAAGCTCCAGCCGGTCAAATGCGCTGCCTTTTTGCCAGAAGCAGTCCAAGGATTCTTCCAGGGACTTTGCTCCAGCAAAGCCGATGGCAGCGGGGTCTGCTGGCTCTTCGGTCTCTTCCCCGATCTCAGATGAGCGCAGGCTGCGCAAGGCCTCAACTATCTGCTCCTTTGTTCTTCCCCTGAGCTTGAAGATAAGGAACGGATCGCAATCAAACTGCTCCGCCAGGAGGTAGTAGACGGCGGCGATGTGTTTGCAGGGGTTGGACCAGTCCGGGCAGGAGCATTCCGTCTTAAGGTCACGGTTGCGCTCGGGGAACAAAGAGACCTTTGCCTCCGAGAAAGCCTCCTCAATATTTTGCGGCATCTCGCCGCAGAGCAGCCGGGCTGCAAATACCGCCTTGGAAGCCATAACTTGGGCTACCCTGTCCCATTCGGCATCGGACAGGGGTTTCAGTGCTATTGACACTTTGTAGGGTTCGGACATGGTCCCCTGCACCTTTGCCCGGACCATGCCCGGCTCGACATCGATGGAGATGACCTGGCCTTTTCGGGCGTAGGACTTGCCCCTGGTGAGCCGGGCTCCTAAATTGAACGATTCAAGGGTACCGACCCAGCGCTTGGACCACCAGGTCTCGCCAATGCAGCCGCGACGGCTTTTGGCCTTCAGGCCGTTCTTGACTTCTTTGGGCGATGCTGCCTCGTAGTAGCTCCAGTAAGGGCTCATGTCTTCAGTCGCCTCCCTGGATTACGGCAACTCGTCGCAAAGTAAGCATGTCCCGGAGGGCATCATTGGAGAGCTCCGTCAGCCAGGCCTCGCCCGAACCGACCACCGATTCCGCCAGGGCCTTCTTCTGGACGATCATCCGGTCTATCTGCTCTTCCAGCGTTCCCGGACACACGAACTTGTGGACGAAGACGTTTTTCTTCTGGCCTATGCGAAAGGCGCGATCGGTGGCCTGATTTTCTACTGCGGGATTCCACCACCGGTCAAAGTGAAAGACGTGGTTTGCGGCGGTCAGATTGAGGCCGAAGCCGCCTGCTTTCAAAGAGAGGATGAAGATGGGCACTCCTCCGGCCTGAAACCTCTGGATCATGTCGTCTCTCTGCTTCTTGGGGGTGCCGCCGTGCAGGAACATGGCCTCGACGCCCAGCTTCTCCTGTAGCTGGTGGCGGAGCATGGCACCCATTGCGGCAAACTGGGTGAAGATCAGAGCCCTGTCGCCTTCTGCCACAACCTCGTAGAGCATCTCCTCCAGGCGGGAGAGCTTTCCGGAACGGCCATCGAGAGGACTTCCGTCCTGGAGGAAGAGGGCCGGGTGGTTGCAGATCTGCTTGAGCTTGGTCAGGGCCGCCAGGATCTGGCCTTTTCGCTCTATGCCGTCCGATGACTCGATCTTGCCGAGCATCTCCTCGACCACGGCAGAATAAAGCGATGCCTGCTCCGCAGTGAGGCTGTAGCCCGCCAGCATCTCCGTCTTTTGAGGCAGGTCCGATATCACCGATGCATCGGTCTTCAGGCGGCGCAGGATAAACGGCTGGATGGTGGTGCGAAGTCTCTCGGAACGGCTTTTATTCCTGTGCTTTTCAATGGGAAGCACGAATTCCCTGCGGAAAGACTCCGCCGATCCGAGGAAGCCGGGATTGAGAAAATCCATGATGGACCACAGCTCTGAGAGCCTGTTCTCCACGGGCGTTCCGGTGAGGGCGATCCTGTGATCTGCTTTGAGCCGCTTTATGGACCTGGTCTGGTTGGCAGCCTGATTCTTGATATTCTGCGCCTCGTCCAGGATCACATGGCCCCAGGAGACGGTAGACAGATCCTCTTCATCCCTCTGGGCGAGGGCATAGGTGGTGATGACGATATCCGACTTCGCCACGCCGTCCAGGAAGCTCTGGCCGGAGAGCCGGTCCAGGCCATGATGCAGCAGAACCTGCAGGCTCGGGGAGAAGCGCTCCAGTTCTCTTTGCCAGTTGCCGGCCACGGACATGGGGCAGACGAGAAGGGCTGGTTTTGGACGATCTTGGGTGATCTCGCCTACACCCTCCTTTGCATCTTCCCTTGCCTCTCTCTCCCTTTCCCGCAGCAGGAAGGCTATCAGCTCCACGGTCTTCCCCAGGCCCATGTCGTCGGCCAGGCACGCGCCAAGGCCGAGGCTGTGCAGATACTCCAGCCAGGAGACTCCCCGCAGCTGGTAGGGACGCAGGGTGCCCTGGAGGTCGCGGGGAGGCTGGACCGCTTTCATCTTGCCGCCCGGATCGGTGAGGGCTTTGAGCATCTCGTCGATTTGGCCCTCGGCCTGGAAGCCATGGATGGGCAGAGGAGACAGTCCATCCGGCAGATTCAGGCCGGATGGGTCCGTGCCCAGGCGCAGTGCTTCGGCCAGGGTCATCTCATGGCCCTTGTTCTTCTTGAAAAACTCAATTGCCGCCTCGACCTCTTCGGGTCGCAGCTCCATCCATTCACCTCTTATGCGAACGAGGGGGACCTTGAGGCGGGCCAGCTCGGCAAACTCAGCCTCGGTGAGGGCATGCTCGCCCAGGGAGAGCTGCCAGTCGTATTTGATGAGGGAGTTCAGGCCGAAGAAGGCTGGTCCGGCCTTGCCGTCTTTCTTGGGAGGGTCGAGCAGCTTGATCTTGACTCCCAGGCGAGAGCCGGGGCGCTCCCACCAGGTGGGAAGCAGCACCCCAAAGCCGTTCTGCTCCAGGAGAGGGGCAGACTCACGCAGGAAGGAATAGGCTTCCTCCGTGGCCATCTGCAATCCGGTGGGGCGAGCCTTTTCCAGGCATTTCTCCATTGCGGGGAGGACGCGCGCTGCTCTGCCAAGGTCGGCCAGGAGCTGCTCCTGAGGGTTTTTCAGTCTCTTCTTCAGTATCGTCAGGACTCCCGACCTCGTCCGCCAAACATCTTCGGCGGGAACGAGCAGGCTGCGGTCATCTCTTGCTTGCAGGAAGAAGTGAAGATTCCAGGAGTCATCCTCCATTTCACCATCAGAGCCGCTGCGAGCGGGGGCCTCCATTCGGAAGCAGGCTCGGATGGGCACGTCCACGCTCTTCGGCTGGAGCTGTGCCGTCCAGGAATCCATCTCGCTGGCAAAGGGCTCGATCTCCTCGGCGGATGCCTTCAGGGCGGGGTCTGGGGAAGTGAGGGCCTGGCAGAACTGCTGAGCAAGAGGTACGGCCCGTGGCTTTCTGCCCCGCCGGACGGGCAGGAGGGAGACACCGCTCAAGCTGCTGCGAACGAAGTGGTCCACGGCGCCATCCACGAAGCTGGAGAGGAGTTTGCCGGGCGTGATCTGCAGGCCCGGCGGCGGCAGAAGACCGAGGCAGCTCGGAGGCATGGACTCAAGGAAGACGGCCAGGTGCTTTTGGGCGGGCTCATCGACCACCGCCCTCCAGACGGCACCCGTCCCTCGAACGGCAGGAACGAACAGTTCTCTTGATACCAGCTCCAGAGAGAGGAGGGCCAGCTGCGACCAGAAGAGCATCGAGTCGGCAAAGGCCGTGCCGGGCGGCGGATGGACGGGCAGGTCCAGCAGCAGGTCGAGGGCTGGGCCGGGATCGTAAGCAAGGACAGGAACTGTGCAATTGACAATGCAGGATGGCTTCTCCGGCACATAGTCCTCCCGGAGGAGCCAGGGTGAGGGAAGCGGGTCGGCCCTGCCGCCGGGAAGCCGCAAAACCAGTGTTTGCGCCTGAGCGCCGTTTGATGGAAATATCTTATGAATATGTTCAGACAGATCGGTGGGCGGCAGGGCGAAAGGATGGGGCGAGGGATGGGATGCGCTCTCCGGTGGAGGGCTCTTTTTGCTTCGATTCCGCGGAGCGGCAGAGGTCAGAGGCAGGGCTGAGGACTCGGCCCAGAGGTAGAATGATTTCGTATCCCAGAGAGAGTGCAGGACGTGCATCGTGTTCGAGCCTTCGTATGGGACAGTGCCTCGGCAATATTAGTATTTAAATATGGTCCAATGCTCTGCAAAAATTACTGCCACGCTTCAATTACGTTTGCATCTGAAGCTGTATGCATCGCCCATGTGGTAATACATCTTCAAGAGGAGGGTGTCGAGAGATTCGAAGACTGCAACGCCAAAGCCGCTTTCATCATCCCCCTCGTCTGAGCCTTCAAAAGAGAAAATCAACCGCAGATCTTCTTTATCTTGCTCAAAATGGCCGTCGATGAAACCATCCTGTGCCCCAAACCGATAATTTCCCGTAACCTCATTCTTGCCCTTAACATCAATTACGATACGAGGGTCCGGCGTCAAGTCGAGATAATCATCAGCCATGTCCATGGCCTCGACTATATTCCATTTGCCGGCAAAATCGTTTGCGATTATCAACCTGAATGCCTCCAGAGATTCGTTATCTTTTAGACTATCCGTCAATCGGATGCTGCTATTCTTGCCCAATAATGCAGGGCGGCATGTTGAAGATCTACAGAATTCATATCAACATCCTTTAGCAGGCCGACGATCTTGTCTGCATTTGATTCGTCTATGATGATCTCCTCTTCAAGCAGCCTAAAGAAGCATCTTACCGGTTAAGGTTATGTGAATCTCCTTCGTCTTTCCCTTCTGGGCGATGTCGAGAGCCTTTTGGTCGGCGAGCCGGGCCACCTGGCGAGATATAGTGCTCTCGGAGACGGAAAGCCGCTGTGCAATGTCGCTAATAGTGGTAGGTTGATTCTTGAAAACATCCTTTAAGATCTGTTTTTGCTTTTCTTCGAGAGCAGCTGTAATATTTGGAAGGATAATTTCGCTCAGGCTTCGGTCTATATCGCTGTAGTTGGTGGTCTTGAAGATTTTGTTTGAACGGGAAAGGCAGGCAATGGTGAAGGCAAGAAATATCTCCCGCGGCCCGCCGGAGAGGTTGGCAATGACCTGGCCATCTGCCTTCTCAATCAAATCCTTCAGAGACACCACCATCTCTTCAAAATCCCGGTGATTAACGCGGTGAATTTGAAGACCTATGGAGCTGTCGATCTGTCGGGAGAGGTCGCGGATGGCCTGAACGGACTGCTCACCGCGTGTGTCCTTCTCGTCTTCGGGACGGATAAGGATTATGAGATCTCCGCCCTCAATCCCGTATTTTACAATCAAGGATACGATTTGAGATGAATCGAAGCCTGAGAGGGAGATGTAGGTCTTCATTACATAGTATTGCAGATATGATGCATAAATGTTTTTCCGTTGCAAGTTATAGATATCAAGAACATTTAATTGCGAAATAATGAAACTATTGCAGGAATCGACAGATTTAAATGTGAGTGGATGTAATCTCCTCCTGATGCCGCAAAAGATCACACTGATTACCCGGCCAACGATGGCATTTGAGGTGCCCGCCAGCGAGGGCTACCAGCTCTACTCTGCCATCCTGGGCGTTATGCGGGAAGCTGATGAGACGATCAGCAAACATACTCACGACTCGCCCATCAGCTCGATTTCTTTAGGTCCACTGGACGGCAAGTTCGGGCGCAGCGAGAGGCCCAGGTACAAGGTAGTTGATCCTGCGCAAAAATATGAGTTGAAGATTGGCATCACGGACCCAAAAGAGGTTGAGATCTTCCGGTCCATCATCCAGCCTTTGATTTTGAAAGAGAGGAACCTGCGGCTGGAAAAAGGAGATCTTCGAGTGGAGGAAGTTAGCAGCTCTACGGCCAGCTTTGAGGACCTGGTGAGGTCTGCAGGAGATTTCAAGGAGCCATGCATTGATTTTGAGTTCAAGTCTCCTGCCTGCATACAGTATCGCAATAGCAAGGTCTGCGAGATGTTCCCGCACAGGGAGGCGGTTTTTCACTCGCTCTTGTCCAAGTGGAATGCGGTCTGTCCGGAGGAGCTGAAGATGAGCATCGAGCGGGAGGATATGGCGCGCTACATTGTGGAAAAGCCGCTGGCTTACGAGACGCGCAGTGTGGTGGTGAACACGGTCTTCGACAAAGTCAAAGGGCACGCGAGACCGATAATGAAGCAGGGATTCGTGGGTCGCTGCCAGTACATATTCACCAGGGACGCGTCCGCGGGCGTGAGGAACGGGATAGTAGCTCTGGCCAGGTTTGCTGAGTTTAGCGGCCTTGGGAGTGCGGTCGCGCGCGGGTGCGGGGCGGTGGCGGTGGGTGTGGAAGATGCGAAGAAATGATGAGCTTCATATCTGTCTCGGGGGCGGTTAAAATAGTCACCAAAGCAGAGGTAATCCGTCGTGTGGAGATGATCGACCAGCTCGTGACCATTCTACAGGATATCAGGCGATCGGAGATGGCCGAGCTGAAGTGGATGGAAGAGAAGGATTCAGCCAAATAATTATAAATAAGAACCCCCAGAAGTGTTTAAACTCTAAGAAAGGGTCTATCAAAGCAAGCTACGAAGTTTTCATTTCGAAATAGCCTTAGCCATCGAAGGCCCATCTCCGCTGCAAAAACAAAAATTAACAATACCGTTGTCAGTCTCAAGGCTGGCCGCCCTTTAAAGATCCATAGGCATTTTTTGCCTGTGGACGGAGAGGTGGTTATTGAATGGAAGAAGTTAATGCTATAAACACAATCGAATCAAACGCCTCATCACCAGTGCCGGTTGCTGCGCCAGTTGCCACGCCCCTGGAAAATATTCCACAGTCCGGGAAGTTCTGCAGTGAATGCGGCAGCAAGATCAGTGCCAAAGCAGAGATCTGCCCCAATTGCGGAGTTAGAGCATCATCTCCTGCAATCAGCGAGAAGAGCAAGACTACGGCAGCCCTTCTAGCCTTTTTCCTTGGGGGTTTGGGAGCGCACAAGTTCTATCTTGGCCGAACAGGGATGGGCGTGCTCTATCTGGTATTCTGCTGGACATTCGTTCCCGCAATCATATCGCTGGTAGAAGGAATACAGCTACTGGGCATGTCCGATTCCGAGTTTGCAATGAAGTACAGGTGAGGCTCATCTGTATAATTTTTCCATCTGTTCAGAGCTTTGAATGGCGGATTACCAAAAAGGGCCGGTTCAGATCGCCATTCGCTTGAACTCCTCCAGCTCTTTAGACGTAAAATATTCATTCCATGTCTTGGGACGGACAACGAGCACAGATCTCCCATTCCGTTCTACTTTTTCTACGTGAATCATTCCGGCTCGCTCCAGTCGGCGGGCAGACGTGTAGGTCTTGCCTGACGACCATCCTAATGCCTGAGATAGCTTGTAGATATTCTCGCCAGAAAGCTCTTCTATCTTATCGTAGAGTTTCAGGTCTGTATCAACACCCTTCTCACGCACAGCTGCTATGGCATGCCGGATACTTCTTCCCCGCATGTAGCTATAACTATCTTGGAAGCTATTAGTATTTTATGAAGAAATTCCAGGAAAATAGACATTTAAAGAAGCAGGCAGAAAAGGCCCTGAAATCGCTTATTGCAAGAGGATATGTCTACCCCCATCCCACAAGCGGAGAGACGACTTATCAGATGACAGATGCCGGTTGGGAGATTTGCAGGGAGATGAAGGCAGAGGCTCTGGAGATGCTTGGAATGGATTGATCTCGCTCACAGCTTCCTATGCAAACATGATTGCGTTTTCCTGAATTCTAGTAGCATTAATTGCAGAAATATGAAATAATTGCAATTGTCGACAGATTTATATGGCTGAGAATGTTACTGACATAGAGATGACTCAGAGGATTGCTCTCATCGCCCATCGCGTCCCGGAATCCAATAATCATTTCCGTGAAAGGAACGAGTTCTGCCCTGCATTGGAGGATAAAAAGATGGAGACTGCAGTCTCCGTTCGGAAGCACCGACTCACGGTACCCTGCATGAGCGGCTTTCCTGAGGGCACGCCCGCGGGCGCGAGGGCGGGGGCGCGGGCCTGCGACGCCCACGAGTACGCGGGCGCATGCGGGGAAGGAGCGGCGAAGGCAAGAGAGAGGGAGGTGGGGTAATGGCTTCGGATGCATATCAAGACATTAGTAGGGACATCAGGGACACTGAGAGAATATCGAATTTACTAGACAATCTCAAAATTGAAAGCAAAGAAGATCATCGAGATGAATCTAAATTCGAAATATTCCAAGAGTACCTCAAGACGGTAGATATTCATCTTGTAAAAAGGGGGATGGCATTCAAGCCCGCCAAGAGCATCGAATTCGGAAAGACCGACCAGAGCATGCTTAACCACATTCGAAATGGCATACTATTTCTCCTCCGGTTCAACGATGCGCTAAAAAAGCTCGATGTGAGATCGCTTGAGGAGAAGGGCCTCCGAGAATGCATTGCTCTTTTCGTGGTTCATGAGCTTCACAAGTTGGAATCTGGAGAATGGATGGAGGATGAAGAAGCGATTGAAAGACAGGACTCGATGATGAACGAGTTTGATATTTCCGAGGCCATGGTCAAGAGATTCGTTGAGGTGATGCACCTCAGAGATTTTGCGCCAGAATTGGGAGATGATGATTACTTTTCGGTTGCCGTTGCACTCCACAAGAGCAGGTTCTCACGTTCAGGGGCACGCACTTCACACTTCATGGATTTGGAGCCGTTCCTGTATCTCATGGACAATATGGCGAGCTGTGCGTCTCCTGAAGAGGCGGTCTCGGCTCGATCACTTAAGGCACTTCGTGACGGTTTTCCGCAAGATTCCGCTAATGCTCAATTAAATCTTCAGTATCACAGGCTGGACGATGTCAAGGGCATCCTCTCCGGGATTCTCAACAAATCCGTGGCCGATGTGTTGCAAGAGCAGGGCTTGATCATGCTCATGGCCTATCAGGACGGCTGCGTATATCTTGGAAAAGGGATGCAGCAGGTAATGATTTCAGGGGATTTTATTGAAATTGTTTATGAAGTTCTGGAAAAGAACATCCAGAATTCGTCTACGGCTCTATCAGAACCAAGTCGAATTGTAAACAACCTAAAAACGCCGAGACTTGGATACTATGGACTAAGCGATGAGTACTACTTTTTCAGTGGTGCAGATAGGATGCTACGATCGTTTATTGAAAAGTCCATTACATCGGCTCATGCAGAAAAAACCACAGGATTGACCGATTCGATGACAGATGGAATCGCACGATGTGGAGAAGTTGTACGTTTAGAAATGGAGAGCTCGAAAGAAGGGCAAAAAATTCTGTTAGGATTCGCCAGGGCAGTGGCAACAGTTCATAAGTCCTTCATATCCGAGATCATTTCAGATAACAAACAATCGCTCCAGAAAACATGCGAGATTTGGGGTGTTCCTGCAGAAGTCTGTGATGCACTGCTTGACTTGATGGAAAAAGACACTACTTATCTAGCTAACGGTGGAAAATGGGACTATTCTTATGCGATAGGCCAGTATGTTATGAACCGAGAGTATAACGGCATAAAGCTCAGAAATATGTCATCATCGAATGCCGTAGATATTCTATTTAATGAAATACGGAGCAACGTTTCTCAAATAGACGGATGGAACGATTTTGTAGCGAACAAAACCGACACATATCGCAAGGAACTAATTGAATACCTCCATGATGTGCTGACGATAAATGGAACTATTTCCCATTTTAGTAAGTCCAATCTCAGCGATACTTACAAAGAGTACGAGTTGAGCGGAAAGACATGCAATTTGTGCAATCGTGGGACGTTGCTCAATAAGAAGGAAATGGAGAATTCAAACTCATTCTTATCCTTCAACTTCACCAACCGAGTCTTTGTTGGAAAATCAAAGCCTACCAATATATTTACATGTGTCCCTTGCGGCGTAGAGCTTGCCTTGCGAATGAATGGTTTCAATCTTCCCAAAGGCAAGGGCTCGAATAACGAGGTTCTCTATTTCCATTTCATTCCAGACTATTTCTTTACATCAGAATCCTGGGAGCTGGTCAATTCTATCCTCTCAAGATTTTCGGATGAGGCCCGAGTGAGAATGGCGGCACTTGCTGAGATGATCTTCGACTCAAAATACGTTGGCACCTCTACTGAAACAGAAATCAATGTTGATGTCTATAATTCCTGGATCAAGGATCTTGCTGCTAAAGAGGGAGATGAGGGCTCCAAAGGCATGAGCATGGCTCAGTACATGGCCCAAGGATTCGATAATGTCATCGGCAATGCCAGCATGATCTTCTACAAACCTTCTGAAAACACGACGGAATTTCACTTCTTCGGCGTCTACATTGCCCTGGTCATTGCCGCTTACACTGGTATGCGAGTAGTAATCAGTCATTCGCCCATCACGACCATGCGAGGTCGAGATTTCAAAGAAGTTGTAGCGCTGGACTCCATCAATTCTCATGTGATCGACTTTTATGGGAAGTTCATACCTCTCTCAAAACTCGAGGAGACAATAAAATCTGCAAGCGCCCTGATACGTCTCGGATACAATACCAAATCTGGGTTAAAGGACTCGTTGTTTCCAAAATATCTTCGAGTTATGAGGGACGAAATACTTCCTGGCTCGTATCTCTTGAAGATGGTTTACCGGGGGTCTGAGAATGAAAATAAAGTGCGATACCTGCTCGATGAAGCTATTGTTCTCGATAAGTTGAAAGGTGATCGAAGATGAACGAATCCGATAAAATATGTCATTTGGCGGAGCTTGGTTTTAAGATTGCTCAGCCTAAGGGTTACAAGCCTCATGCCGTGGAAAGGCTGTTTCGTGAATCGGTGAAAGCTATTACCGAACTTCGGGGTGTTAATCTCTCGAAGTGTGATTACAGAGCGACGGTCTCCGGGCGCATCCAGAAGACTATAGACCGGATGGGCGACGATCAGGCATTTGTTCCAGGAAGGATGGGTCTTGATGCCAAGGCTGATGAGTTTGCCGATTACTTTGTGGATAATATTCTGAATAATATCTGCGAGGGAAAACCGGGCCGGCTCAAGAAAATATCAAACAGTCTTGCAGACGGCTTTTATTCAGCGACTTTGAGCATCAGCCGCAGATATTGGAATGAGAAAAATTCAAACAAGAAGAATCAGGCTGAGATGGAGGAGATAGAATGAGTGTCGACGAGATCAAGAGCAAATTGACTAGCGGACTTGTAGAGGATCTAATAAACGAACCCAGTGCGCATTACATTCACATTTTGTTGCTAAGGGAATTGCAGTCCAGCGCGATTTTCACGACCAATGGGCAGGATGCGGACATTACAACCGTGGGAATAAGTGCCTGTGATGGACTGGTTGATTTCTCGCCGGTGATGATGTTCAAGCGGAAGCAGACCGGGAGTGACAGGAGAAAGGGAAAAGAGCTGCAGAGGAACCTCATCAATGTCCAGGACACAATGAATGTGAATGAGATGAATCAGCAATCACCCGAATCTATCCTCTACGGGAGCGCGGCTGGTGACGATGCGATCTCGGTTACCTCCAGAGTCATGTATGATACGGCTTACTCGATAAGGGATTCCAGTGTCATCGTTGAGGAGAAGTTCCAGAATGCACCAGGTGATGCATTCGCAAAAGGTGCGACAACTGCAATTCGAGAGCCCGATTTCATCATGCCCGGAACCCTATTCCCATGTGTGGTTACACTAAGGGGTTGACGCGAAATAAAACACACAAGTTTATATTGTAGAACGTTGTCTTTATAATTATGGATGACGACGATAAATATGGACCATTTTTAAAAGCAATATCATGTGC
>Ga0074195_1000997_pt1 | contig 45160 bp, 42 predicted proteins | sample EPASupsiteHSE623_FD_64525 | JGI IMG/M metagenome (GOLD analysis project Ga0074195, IMG submission 64525) | Bioremediated contaminated groundwater from EPA Superfund site, New Mexico - Sample HSE6-23 | ecosystem: Environmental > Aquatic > Deep subsurface > Groundwater > Contaminated ...
GCACCTTATACATCTCCGGATTTTCTGTAGAAGATTTTCGATCAACAAAGGGATGTGTTGTGGAACCGGGAACAATCCGGAATGGTAAGGGCGTCTGTACGCATTTTTTTACCGAATCCGAAGTGCAGGATCTGTTCTGTACCTTAACCCCGCAGACCATAACCACAAAACGGTGGTCTCTGCGGGTTCGCGGGCAGGATTTCCCCCGTGCAGAGGTTCAGGCAACGTTTATAAAATAGTTTCAGGTTTTTTCCCTTTGCTCATTAAATGTCCCCTTATGACGTATCGTATCTCTATTTTAGAAACGTTTATACTGAAAAAAACCATTATTCCTAGACGGAGCATTTCAATGAAAAAACTGCTGTTTCTCATAAGTATCGTTCTTTGCCTGTTGCTGGTATCAGTCCCTGCGGTCAGCGCGATTGGCGGGGATCAGGGATGGATTGAGATCCGCTGTAATGTGGATGGTGCAAGGGTATCTTTCGATGGCGTGGAAAAGGGAGTGATCAGCGGGGGTTCACTCACGGTCCCGGTGTACTCCACTGCGACTCCGTATCATTCTTTCTCCGTGGAAAAAAGTGGTTACACCCCTTATAGTGGAGAACTCTCGATGCCGGGAGCCGGGGAGACAAGGACCTATTATGCCACGTTAAACCCTATTCCCACGCCGGTTCCTCCGGTCAATTATGGATCTATCTATGTTGAATCATCACCATCCGGCGCCTCAATTTACTTTAATGGCAACTACCGGGGAAGTGCACCCCTCACGATAAGCGAAGTCTGGCCGGGAAGTTACTCGATACAGGCTGAAATGAACGGATATCACACGTACACGACAACAACTTCGGTGTCATCCGGAACACGTTCAGATGTGTTTTGTTCCCTCTCTCCACTGGATACCTCAGGCGCACTCTATGTAATTTCCGATCCCTCAAACTCAAAAGTGGTTCTGGACGGCATGTACCGTGGAACGACGCCCATTACGCTCAACAACCTTGCATCCGGAACCCACATCATCGAACTTGACCATGCAGGGTATTATGACTGGAAATCAACCGTCACGGTACCGGCAGGCGGCACTAGAACGGTCTCGGGCACCCTCAATCCTATCCCCATAAGCAATGTCGGGTGGGTGTATGTTTCATCAAGCCCCGGTGGCGCATCGGTTACCCTGGATGGTAACAATTACGGACAAACCCCGTCAAGCGGCTCATTGAAACTGAATAACATTGGTATCGGCGATCATACCGTTGTTCTCACACTTACCGGTTACCAGAAATATACGACCACGGTTTCGGTAAATGCAAACACGGTTTCAGAAATCAACGCCATTCTTACACGTGAGGGACCAAAACCCGGCAATGGTGAATTATCGGTCTCCTCAACTCCCTCCGGGGCTAACGTATTTATTGATAACAATTTTGTAGGAATTACTCCGTTAACAATAAAAGAGATACCTGCAGGAAGTCATGTCGTAATAGTTCGCCTTGCCGGGTACCAGGATTACCAGATTACAACCACAGTAAATGCTGGTGCCACCAGCACGGTTGTTGCTGGAATGTCACCGGTTACCTCAACAACACCGCAGAAATCCGGTACAATCCCGTTACTGGCATGTGGCGCTCTTCTCGTTCTGGCACTGTTCTGTGTTAGAAAAAGCCATTAACCTTTTTTAGAGGGGAGTATCAATAAAATCCCTGTTTTTTTTTTACAATAGAAATTTCGAAAAATTCCTTGACTAAATATTATATGAAAAAATGACAATTATTGACGGGTATTGCTTTTTTCTGTGACTGATTCCTCATTCCGTACTATGACGGTGTGAGGTTACCACAGCGGCTGAAACGAAGACCGGGCCAAAGCCCCCGGCCGCGTGAAAAATATTTGCCCGAATATGAATTACTAAAAATCTTATGCAAAAATCAGGGGCTAAAATAACACATTGCCCAAAAAAATGCAAAATATAGACTTATTGCCGGATTATTTTTCGCAGAACCATACAACCGCTAACGGCAAGTCCCGTGATCAGGAGGCCAAACCCGGGCACGGGGAGTAAACCTGAGGGTGCCGGGGTTGATTGTGCAGTATACTGGAGGAATACAAATACATTGGTTGTTTTGCCCTCAACAATGGCAACGGTTTTTGTTACGGATTGAAAACCTTCTTTCTGGAACAGCAGCGTATGGGACCCTGTCGGGATGTCAGAAAACATCCCGGGAGAATCTCCGACATAAGTCCCATCGATATAAACCTGAACAATTGCCGGTGAAGCAGTAACATTTATTCTGCCATTCGTATCTGGTGTTGATGCAACAGAAGGTTTTGAAGGGTCAATTACGATATGGGTAAGTGCCGGGAGAACCGCTGCGTTTGTAAATTCCCTTTTATAGGCATCAGGGAAAATAATGGTGCTCTTGGCGGGTGCAAAATCAGCAGTCACCACGCTGCTAAGCGCAGAATTTTTTAAGGCAATCTCTGCTTTCTGAAAATTCATGGAAGCAGTACGATATTGCGTCCCTTGTGGCACATCCTGCGTTTCAGCAAATTTCTTCAAGAGCAGGGTAGCCTTCGTTTTGTCCATGGATAGGATAACCGGCGGTTCTGAACTGGAGGTAAGACCTTTTTTAAGTTCTTCTTCCAGCATGGATTGTGGTATAGCATTTTCTAAAAAACCTTCCAGGGTAAATTTGAAACTTGCAGTGGCATCCCCGCTTTTATCGATAGTAATATCCAGGGAATTTACCGTGAATGCATGAACCGGTAAGATAAAAAATACGGCAAGACATGCAAGGGATAGAATGCGGAACAGGTTTGCAGAAACGGTGTGTGACATTGTTATTATTCTCCATAAGGGATGGTCAAATGGATATGATGAAAATATTTTTGGTGCTGATTCCCGATATATGTTTTCAGTCTGCGGTTTTTTATGAAGTATTTATCATAATTACAAGTGACTTTGCCGTGAATTTATTAAGAAACTACAGAAACTCAATTTAATATAGAGAACGAACCCATATTTTTTCACTACACATGTTCGATTCTTTGATCAATATTTTTCTCCATCTTGACCAGAATATGATCTCTGTTGTCCACGAATATGGAATGTGGACCTACCTTATTCTGTTCTGCATCATTTTTTTAGAGACCGGCTTTGTCATTATGCCCTTCCTTCCCGGGGACTCCCTTCTTTTTGTTGCGGGCGCAGCCGCTGCGAGCGGGATCATGGATCTCCAGTGGCTTTTTATTGCGATCATTTTAGGTGCAGTACTGGGAGATACGGTAAATTACTGGATCGGGAATTATATCGGCCTGCATGTATTCCTTGAAAAGTTCCCCACACTTGTCAAAAAAGAGTATATTGACCGTACATACATGTTCTATGAAAAATATGGGGGTGCAACAATCTTTGTTGCACGTTTTGTCCCGTTGGTGCGGACCTTTGCACCCTTCCTTGCGGGCGTGGGATCGATGCACTACTCCCGGTTCCTGTTCTATAATGTTCTGGGTGCTGTTACCTGGACTACTGGGGTAGTTCTTGCCGGATATTATTTTGGTTCATTTACGATAGTAAAAGAAAATATGAGCCTTTTGATTATTGCTGTTATTGCCATGAGTGTGATTACCATCCTGTTCATACTCTACGGCATTATTTCCGGGTACCTGGAGAAGAGAAAAACAGCAGATTCCCGGAAAGAATAATTACTTTTTTTAGTTTTTTTCCGGATTAAACCGGTGACCAGGAGGCTGTTGCATGACTATTCTCAACTGTACTATTGTACCAATTGAAGTCCGGAATATCCCTGCATTTTTGTCAGAATGCATTCTCTCCATAACTAATTGTTCAAATGGGTTACTTTTTTCGAGTTATGCAACAGCATCCAGGGTTCTGAGTTTATTACATAATGAGGGCTGATGCACTCATACCCCCGATGATAATTGAAGCTGCAGTCCATGACAGGACTCTTACAGATCACGTGTTTTACTTCAAAAAATTATTTTTTGTGGGCAATCGTCATGCCCTTGTTATCGACTTTCGTGCTGATAGTGACGCTCAGGCCAAGAGGTTTGAGTAGTTTGTCCATGGCTTTCCGGTCAAGTACGGTGACTACGGCAATAGAAGGACCTACCGAACTCATACCGACAAATTCGAGTTTTTTCTCCCGAAGCTGGCTCATGTAATGATAGATCCCGTAACTGTGGTGCTCCACTTCAGCTCGTTTGGATCCCCGGAACTCGATCTCCCAGACCACATCGCCAGCTTTTTTTATGTCATCGTTTTCAAGTGCGGGTACAAGGTCCATCAAGAAGAGATATGCCTTAAGTTCGCGGTCACGGTAATCCAATGTCCGTGCCTTGTTCATCAGGAGATCGAATTCCTGCGTCCCGGCCGATGAGATGTCTGTAGGGGGGATTATGATATGCACATTCTTTCCTTCGGCAAAGGAGTGATGGTAGACCAGCGAGAGCTCATCGCCCATGATTGCCATACCACCATGGGTACTTACCGCAGGGCCGACACCGGTCTCGAATCCAAAAGCAACATTACCATCTGTGGTCTCTTCAACATAATTATGACCGATTAAATGGCGGAGCTGGGTATTGGTGAGCGGAGAACCCACGGCAACATTCATTGCCGTAGCTACTGAAATCATGACGGTGCTGGTTGATCCAAGGCCCACATGTTTCTGTTCATGATCGGTTGCCGTGATGGTAAATCCGCCGGTATATCCGACCGCCTTTTTGAACACGGCAACGAAGTTCTCGATGATAGGTGCACGCCCGTAATTGATCGAGATTTCTTTTTTTGTACATTCAACCGTTGCAGTACAATAACACTGTATTGCAAACCCGATGCCACCGCCGCCGGGGTGATCCGGGGCAAAGCGGTTCATGTCCAGGACGGTCAGGTGGATGCGTGCCGGGGCTTTGACTGTTACTTTCCCATTTACCGGTGCCAGTTTGAACTTCTTCTTCTCAAGCCCGAGCGTTTTTAAAATTGTTTTTGGAGCGAAAGACTTGAACTCGTACTCCACGAGATCCAGATCCCCACCGCGGATTTTCATGATCGGCATATGTAACAGTTCCTGTTATGAGCGATCGAAGAAAATGTTTTTGCCTGTAGCAGAGAGGGGAATCGCATAGGCAACCGTACAATCCTTTCCCAAAAGCCCGAGATCGATAGCGGCTACACCGCCGGAATACATAATCCGGTTATCGACATTATGAATCTGGGCGGTTTTTACTGCCGAGCCAAGGGCAATGCCGAGGTCAGCCATCCGTATAGCGCAGTTGGGCCCGGAATACGGCGTGGTTTTCTTGTTCTTGCGCTTTTTGCATTCCATTGCCATCTCCGCACAGGTCGCAAACCCGCACGCACCGCAATTGATGCCGACAATGACATCACCCCGTGCACCAACCAGGACGCACGCATCACTTGCTGAAATGTTCTTTGCATCTCTTTTGAAAAAACCAATATCGCGTTCTTCTCCCAGTTCGGAAAGTCGGGTAGCCAGCGTGGACACTTCCTTTCCGGTAAGCACCCTGATACTAATCGTATCCACTCCTTTTCCTTTCGGGGCGGTGCGAGCGGCAAGGGCCATGAGACCGGCAACTACCGTCACTGCTGTCTTTTCAAGAGTCATATGAAAATATTGTAACCGGACAGATGAAAAATGGTGAGGATATTATGTCGTGTCTTTTACAATAAGAAAAAGAAAAAATGTTCCATCAGAAGGTATTGTTTTTCTTACTCATCTGGTTCAAAAACAGCCCTGTCTGTATCCGATGGAGGGGTGTTCCATACCTGCCAGCACAAACCGGCAATACAGACCAGGATACATAGAGCCAGCAGGATTGCACTGAAAATATTCTCTGCAATAAGCAGGTTGACGGGAATTTGCATTCCCAATTTGTCGTTTACGATACCTATTCCCAGAGCCACGATAAGAAACAAAATCGTACCAATGATACAGCCAAGAATTACTGCTGCAGCAATACGCAGCATGTTTGGCCTTTCTGCTTTTTCTGCCATAGTGTCAGTATCTCTCGCCCGATATTTAGTAATTGGTGCTCTGCTGAAACCTTAAAGAAAAACAAGCAGTCACTCTTTAGGTTTCAGTACGTTGTGCTTTCATTCTTGATGGTTTGGTATCTCCTTGTATTACGATAACCATCAGATTGTTGATAAAATCCCATACTGGGGATCAAGGGGGCGCTTCTCTTGGGAAATCTCCCCTCTGGAAGAGAGCCATGATTTTTAAGAGGGAGAGTAAAGGCAGACCGACAAAAAATTTCTATGAAAAGAATAAGAGAGAGAAATAATATGGCAGAGAAAAAGAAATGCGAGTACTGTGAAAAGGACGCTATCGGGTACCAGGGATTTGGGTGTTGCTCAGCATACGTATGTCTTGAACATGCCGATAACTTCGTTCTTAATCTTAAACCCGGCGGGAAACTGAGTTCGGGTGATTGTTACTTTGAGCGGTTCTGAATCACCGGTTTATCCTGCATCACCAGAAAGGGGCAGGTGTAAGAAGCATCTGCTTTACGTTTCCATTACCGTATATCCACGGTTTTATCAGAGAGATCGTTTTTGATCTTATGCATCAATACCAAAAAAAAGGTTATGCTTTTTTCGCAATGAGCGTTATACCACCCAAAGCCGCGAGAACTGCAATGATATTCACAACCGCGATGAGGTCCGGACCAAGACCGATGATATTGAAGTAATCATACAACGCGAATAGCAGGAACGCAACTGCAAAGAGATATCCTGCCGGTTTTTTCAGAACGCCACCGATGTAACATCCGACAATCACAATAAGGAACTCAATAATAATAGAGATTGGCGTGAGTATGTCAACAAGTATCATACAGATCCCTTTTTTTTGACAGATTTAATATTTTTGATGACCCCTTCCGATTATGGGTCCAATAGAGCGGGATAAGGGAGGTTTGCTTTTTTTTAATGTATGAATATAATTATGGCGATCTGCCAATCGAGGTATTGACATACACAATTTCATTGGTGTACCAAGTCAGATATACCGATGAATTGGCGATCTCCTCATTTCCCTGCAATGAATACAGGTGTAAATCAATTTTTACGGGTTTCTTATTCCGTTCAGGATCAGTTCCGGGATACGTCCAGTGGATATCCTTTGCAGTATCGTCGTACACAGGATTTCCCAATATGGTGACTTCGGAGGTTGACGGAATAACCCTGATGAAATAGCCATAATCGGCAGACCAGGTATGTCTGCTTGCCAGTAATTCACGCCCGGAGATATTCGTGATTTCGAGCCGCAATCCTTTTGCCGATGAGATAAGCGGGGAGAAATACTGGGGGTCTGCCCGAATTTTTATATTCCCGGAAAAAGTGTCCGTATTATCAAAAAACCGGGGAAGAGCAAAGGGAATGAGGACAAGAAATCCTATCACCAGAAAGGTAAATACAACCACACTCAGCCGGGGGAATTTTTCCAGTCCCGGAATATTTCCGGTAATTTTTTTCCCGATATTCCAGCCTAAAAATGCATAGATAGCCAGCGGAATACAGGTGAGTCCCGTGATAGCCGCAAAAAGCCATGAATATTTATTGGGGATCAAGGGCATTATCAGGATAAAAAACAGCGTCAGACCAAACCACATCGGCACTAAACAGAGAAGCAGTACAGAGCGCTGGGAATCACCATCATACCAGGTAATAAGCGTCCGGGACCAGAAGGTAATTTTTTTCCGGATATTCTCGGTATCCCTGCCTTTAAGGATCAGGCCGAATATCAAAATAAAACAGATCGTTAAGAATATCGCTCCAAAAAAAATGATAATGGAAAGGAACAAGGGGAGGAGGCTGTCCGTATCGGTAATCCAGGATGCCCCCAGAATACGGGTCCCCATATTGGGTATAAGGGAGATCATGGTTCCGGTTATACCAACCATCGTGAAAAAACGAAAATTTTCCCATAAAAAATGCCGGATGGTAAAGGGATTTTTTATCTTTTTTTTACACGAGGGGCATTCACTGTCAGGAGAGGATAGTTCCCTGCCGCAATCGGGACATATTTTCATTATGCTTTTGTGTAACACGTTAAATTTTATAAATGATTTTATGTTACCGGAAATTTTCGTCGTATTTTGATCGCGTCCCGTTTTATGGGGTTCTGGATAGGGCGGGCTCTTAAAATATGCACTGATAGAGAGCAGTTGAGCGGGCGATCGCTGCCGGATCGACAGGACAATTCCGGAATTGAACGATGGGCTGATTTGGAGTTGCTCGGGAAAATGAGACCGGGTAATAGGTTACCGGAAAAGGTCATGGAGATAAAACCGGTACTGACCGAGTTTTCCCTCGAAATTTGATGCGCCGATGTACATGACCGTCCCGGTTTCAGTCGCAGCCTGGATGCCGGTTTTCATTGCATTCCTGATGGAGCTCTCATCGATACCATTCAAAACGATCTCATATACTGAAGCCACTCCTTCAGGGACTAACGAATCGGGGATTCGATCCTTGAGAGTAGGACACCAGGCATGGTTGGTGCTTGCCGGCATCGGGAAACGATAGTTTTTGCACCCTACCTTTGAACCGCTGCCAACAATACCACCCGCAAAACTGGTTATAACACCATGCATGCCGGTTATTTTTTTTACTGCAGCAACGGCGCCGGAAAGTGCCGACTGCTGGTCTTTTCCCATGACCAGAAAGTTCCCGCCGGCAATACCCTTTACGGTCCCAAAACGTTCCTCTCCCACATAATCGCCTTCCATAACCGGGATCTTCCAGCATTTCCTGCCACCAACCATGCACCGCTCTTCATACCGGTCCCCAAAATAGTGCATTTTTGAAAAGAACCGAAAATCAGCATCAGGAAAACCGTCAAAAGCTGATGCTGTCGGTGTGGGAAGGACACACTGGGAGATCCTGCCCGCGACATGTGATTTCATGTTCTTCTTTTCCGAACAGATCAGTATCGAGATTCCGGGTCTGCTATCCGGGGTCTCTTCTGGAGTGAGATATCGTTCAATCCCAGCTTCACAGGGGCACCCGATCTTGGATGTCGCAAACCCGGTCGCTTCTACAGCTGCCTTGTACGCCCACTCTGTTGTTGCTGCCGTGATGATAATCCGCGACAGCCAGACCGGGAATGCCTCTGCAAAGGTGTCAAGTATCCCGGTGCCGTTGATCTCCATTGCTCACCGTCCTATCCCGATAAACAATTCCGTCTTCAGTTATGATGTAGTCCATGGGGACATCATTCTCATCAACCGGCAGGCTGTCAACTTCCTGGCAGGCAAATGCGACCCCGATCTTCAGCAGGTTCCGGTTTTTTGACAGGAACCGGTCATAATAGCCGGCACCGTACCCGATCCTTCCGCCGCTTCGGTCAAACCCGAGCATCGGGAGGATAATCGTACCAATATCTTTAGGATCTGCCGGAATCTCACTGCCGATGGGTTCAGGAACGCCAAACGTGCTCGGAACAAGTGCGGAAAAATCCCGTAAATATGACAGCCGGAGGCTTACGTCTTCTTTAACGATGATCGGGACAACAACCGGATTTCCCTGCCTTAAGAGGGAAAGGATCAACGGCTCGGTATTGACCTCTTTTTCCTTTGAAGTAAAGACCATTACCGTCTCATCATGCCTGATGATTTCCATGAGATGATGGCAGATCGCGTGGCTTTTTAAAAACCGGTCTTTTGGTATCATTGCTTCTTTTTTCTGGCGCAGGATCTGCCGTATGCTGTTTTTCAGCTCCCTCATGGGCAGTAGTATATCGCAGGCGTATTTATGGTTTTATATTTTCCAGCTCCAAACTTACCGATAGATCATTCACACGGTCCTGTCTGAAAACAGACTATCATAACAAAGAAGAATCAGGTTCTCCACCTGGTTCTCACTGTAAGATCTCGATTTCTGGTAGGTATCCTGGTTTTTGTTGGGTTTTAAAACCTGATATCCACATCCATTTTCAATGGTGCGACTGCAGGAATTTTATGATACGCTCCTGCACGTCATGGACTTGCGGTGAGATCCATGCGCAGAAGTGGGAACCTTGCCGCACCCATAGTTCCTCAGCAAAGGGAATATTCTCCCGTGCGTACACACCGTGATAGAAGAGGACGTCACTGTCATGGGTCCCGTGGATGATGAGTGCCGGGCACCGTATCCTGTCAACGGGAAGGTCAGGGAGTGTTGCGAGATGTCTCATATCATTATCAACGCCGACCTTTCTTCTGGAGTAATCCGACATTGAGCGCACAAGGCGGAAGAAAAAACGCATCTGGTCGGGATCCTGGGTTGCTGCATCGACCTGCTTGTCGATCTGCTCAGGCCGGAGCAGGGACTCTTGTTGGATGAACTCATGCAGGGTCTTCTTGGGAAACCGGGTTGAGAAGAAGCTGACCAGCTGTTCTCCGGGTCCGCTTAAGAATATCGCCTCGGTTATTGCATTGACATTGGCCGGTATCAGGTATTGTGAGACAACGGCATCGATCGCAACCAGTGCGGTGACCCGGTCCGGATGCCGTATGGCAAACCCATAGCCGGACGCACCCCCGGCTGACCCGAAAATCACCGCAACCTTGTCTATCCCGAGCGTATCCAGCAGGGCTGCGTACATGTCGGCCTGCTCATCGGCAGTCTTGCCTGACGAGAGCGGAGTGCCGAGATACCCCGGCCGGCTCGGTGCCAGCACCGAAAAACCCTTTCGGGCTAACCAGTCAAAAAGCATGAGGGCCTGGTCATACCCTCCGGGCCCGCCGTGGATACCGAGGACGGCCGGACCTTCTCCAAGGCGGGCATATTCTACCGTCCCCTTTGCTGTTGTTGTGGTGCGATTCATGGAAATAAGTTCATCCTGTCGTGCGATCTCGGCTTTAACCCACCGCGGGAAGTCAGAGGTGAACAGGGCGTCATAGGATTCCGCTGGCATAAACTGTCATTGACATTGATATATAAAAAAGGCATTTACGGGAAGTTTTGGATATTTATTCCCCACATTTGCCACAATATATATATAACATATATACGGATTCGGTAACATGGAACTGACGTTCATCCAGAGTTCAGTTACACTCTTTGAGATCGTCTGCGTGATTATCGTCTTTGCAACAGTTTTCATGAGAAGCCGGTTTTTCAATGAGGTTTTCGAGCACCGCCCGGCATGGACCACCCAGATACTCCTCATGGTTTTTTTCGGCATTCTGTCGATCTTCGGGACACTCAGCGGGCTCTCCATCTATGGTGCTGTCGTGAATGTCCGGGATCTCGGCCCTATGGCAGCGGGTCTGGTTTGTGGACCGTACATCGGAATCGGGTCAGGGATTATCGGGGGGTTGTTCCGGTTTTTCCAGGGGGGTCCGTATATGTGGACAGGGTTATCCGCCCCCATCCTTTCAGGCATTCTCGGGGGGATAATGTATCTTGCCAACAAACGGCAGTTTGTCCCTATCTGGGTCGCGGTGCTCTTGATCGGGCTTTCTGAGACGCTTATATCCTGCTATACCCTCATTCTCGTAACAAAACCTTCAGAATTTTTTACGGTCGTCACATCAGTTGCAATCCCTATGGTCGTTTTCAACATTATAGGTATGTTCATTTTCGCCTCCGTGGTTTACCTTATTCTTGACGAAAAGAAGGCGCAGAAGGAGATGCAGGTACTCGAACTCGAAGTGGAATCCAAGAGGAACCTTTCCACCATCATCAACACGATCGCTTACCCGGTCTATGTCCTTGACCGCGACCACCGGTTTGTTCTCGTGAACGACAGCTTCTGCCGGTTTATCGATCGGACGAAGGATGAGATTCGTTTCAGGACACCCCGCGATTTTTTCTGTGAGACCGATTCAGCGTTCAACGGGGATATGACCGATGATGTCTTCCAAAGTCAGACAACCCGGGAAGACGAAGTGATGATCACCAAACCTGACGGGCAGAAACGTACCATTATTTCCACTACGACCGTGTATAAGGGTGCACCTTGCCAGGGGTTTGTGATCGGCGTTATCCAGGACATCACCGAACGCAAACATGCAGAAGAGGCACTGCATGCCAGAGAGATCCGGTACCGCCGCCTCTTTGAGTCCACACATGACGGAATTCTCATTCTCGATGCCGATACCGGGCAAATTGTTGATGTAAATCCAATTTTAATTGACTTGCTAGGATTCTCCTACGAAGAGTTTCTTGGAAAGAAAATATGGGATATTGGAATTTTCAAGGATATCGTAGCTAACAAAGATAACTTCGAAAAATTGCAGCGGGAGAAATTTATCCGTTACGAGCATCTGCCGCTAGAAACTGCTGATGGGCGGCAGATATTCGTGGAGTTTGTCAGCAACGTCTATGTGGTGAATGATTCGAAGGTCATCCAGTGCAATGTCCGGGACATTACCGAACGAAAGAAAATGACAGAGCAGATCGTTGCATCCCTGTCCGAGAAAGTGACCCTGCTCCAGGAAGTCCACCACCGGGTCAAAAACAACCTCCAGATAATCTCAAGTCTCCTCAACATGCAGATCCGTAAGACAACAGATCCCCATACGATTGAAGCCTTGAAAGACAGCCAGAACCGGGTGCGGTCTATGGCGATCGTTCACGAACATCTCTATAAGGGCAAAGATTTCTCCCATATCGATCTGGGGAATTACATCCGTGCTCTGGGAATGGTGCTTTTCAGCTCGTATGAGGCCGGAAACCAGGGTGTCCGGCTTGATCTCGATGTTCATGATATTTATATCGATACCAACACCGCCATTCCTCTCGGTCTCATCAGCAATGAATTGATCACAAACAGCTTAAAGTATGCATTCAAGGAGAAGAAAGAGGGTAAGTTATCCATCACAGCTACCGAAGATCACACTGGCCTGACTTTCGTGGTAGCAGACAATGGTGTAGGATTATCCCCAGACATCACGCTGGAGAATCAGACTTCGCTGGGACTTCAGCTGATAAGCACCTTGACCGATCAACTCAATGGCACGGTAGCGATCGATCGCACGGGGGGGACAAAATTCACGTTTACAATCCCCCAAATCAGTGGAAAAAGCATCGGAGGGAGACACTGAACGTATGACATGAGTACAATCGATAGCGACGAATACGATACAATACATGATGTGCGGAGCTGGCTGGAGCATTGTGATACACCAGCGACGTCATCATACCAATAGGGCAACTGCAAAATTCAGGGGAGTACCGGTAAGCGGAATGGAGAGGGGCGGAAGCACGATAGGCTAGAGCCCCAAAGTGCAACTACTTGTCTCTCTTTAGGGTTTCAATAAAGCCAACAAGGATTATTTCTTTGCAGCGTCCAGAAGCAACGGTATAAACGCCTCCGGCAGATCTGCCATCGGTACATGAGATGACAGCAACTCGAGATAGGTCCACCCTTTTTTTGCAGTAGCGATTTTTTGTCGGGCAAGACGGGTAACGAGCGCAAACTCGCTTTTTGTACACAGGATATAGGTTTTTGGCAGCAGGTTATTTTTCACTGCATCATACTGCAGTTTTTCAACAAAGGGCGGAGCTGCTTCCAGGCCGGCAAACGACAAAGGGTCACAGCCACCGGAAGCAATGAGATCAAATAGGGACTGTCCCGGATCCGGCACTGCGGCATCGACATACACCAGACGCCGGATCCGGTCTGCTATTTTATCAGCGACACCGGTTATTACCATCCCGCCATAACTATGCCCGACCAGAATAACATCCCGCAGGTCATTTCCAGATATCAACGTGCATATCTGCCCGATATGATCGGTCAGCGTGGAACGGTGTTCGTCCAGGAGTGTCGGCGCAAAGACGCGGTGATTGTGCTGCACAAGAACGGGAATGACGGGATTCCAGATCCTGCCTCCCATGGTTCCGTCTTTTGTGTAAACGGGTTTTCCCACGGTCAGTTTGTTCCATGTAACAATAGACATATTGCCGCCATGAACGAGAACATAATTGGCCATTTTATCTGACACATCCCCACCGGGTATTCCAGATGAGACATTGTATTCAGATCATTAAATGCTGTTGCAAAAAGGAGAGCAAAAAGGCTTCTGTCAGGGTTTAGGGAACGTTTCTGTCATAAGTCAGGATATTTTTCGAAGGCGGTGCAGCTGTTGGAGTTAGGGCAGAAACGTCCGGTCCATGTCGGCCGGGGCAACCGGACCCTTCTCACGCGATAACCGGGAGTATCCACAATGCTCCGGTTTTTTTACGGACGCACTCCCTAATAATAGCATGCATGAACTGGCGGGGGTCCTGACCGACCGGAAGGGACTGACCTGGATCGCGGTGAATGCACTTTTTGCTGTACTGGTCCTGGTCCCCTTCAACCAGTACCACTGGGAAATTGCCGGTATTGCGCTGCGCCCGGCAGCGGTACTACCGGTCGTATGCGGGATTCTCTGGGGTCCCGCAGCGGCGTGGGGTCTGGGGATCGGCAACGTGGCCGGCGATCTATTTGGCTCATGGTCCTTCATGAGTATTTTTGGATTTCTCATCAACTTTCTCTACCCGTATCTCGCATACCGGCTCTGGCACAGGATGATGAAAGGACATGAGATCCATCTGGACTTCTTTGCCATGGGCTGTTTCTGGGTAGTAACGCTTGTTGCGACCTTTACCTTCATGCTGCTTCTTGCCGCATGCGGGACGATCTTCTTTGCCCGTCCCTTTGAGAGCAAGTTCATCAGTTATTTTGGCAACAATATATTCTGGGCCATGATTGCTGGGCCGATCCTGTTCAGGCTGATGTTTGAACCGGCATTCCGGAACGGGCTTGTGTTCGGTCGTGAATGGGACCGCCGGTTAACGATGGCAACTAAGTGACTAAAAAAGCACGAACCCGCCAAAGGTTCCCGATCATCTCAATGGGACAGTCTTTTGGAATCCGGCTTTTCCAAAGTAAACGTATAGGAAAAATAATTTCCCGAGAATTCCTTTTCGATAAACCCGGCAGCACCGGCCAATCGATTGGCGGTTTTCCTAGTCTGGAAATGGGGATCGCGTACGGTCTTTTCTATAACAAGGATAACGCCGGGCCTGAGCGCATCAAAGATCTCCTGTAGTGCCGCGTTCCGGTGGGGGATCTCGCCAAGCACGGTAATCAGCACAGCCCGGTCAAACCGCTCATGCTCAAGTTTCCTTTCGCCGGTAGCCACATGAAGAAACTGAATATTCGTGAGGTTTGCAGTATGAACCCGTTTTCTAACTTCTTGCAGCATCCCTTCCTGAATATCCATCGCAGTAACTTCACCCTGATAGCCGACAATATGAGCGAGAGGGATCGTCAGCCGGCCCGGGCAGCAGCTCACATCCAGTACATTCATTCCGGGGTTGAGATCGAGGTATTCGATTGTTTTTTCGTGCGGGCGCTCATGCCCTGGGAAAACGGGAGATCAAGCAACCCTTTCATCCATACAGGGCAGGGAAGGGTGTATCGGCGCGATGCAATTCGCCATGTAAGGGTGATGATGATGACCAGTACAATGAGGATGAGAAGAATGAACAATACAAAGATCATGGACAGCCCTGTTCCAGTGTTATTGGATGATAAGGGAGGCGTTATGCATAAATTTTTGGAATAATTTCATTCGATCCTATCCTGATCCGGGAAAAAAGCAGTCCGGTCTAAGAAATTTCAGGAAATGTGAGGGGAGTTCAATGGCTTTAGGGAAGTAGGCCGGGTCTTGTGGAAGGGATAACGATAACACAACATCGGGACCGAACTCGGATTAGGAGGAACGCATCAGGGAACTTTACCTCCACTCTCGATTTAAGGTTCCTGATATCAGCATCCATCCACCAGTGACAGGAGATGTTGTCTGAAGAGATCCATCGCCTTTCGTGTCCCCATCCTCGCTCTTTCGCTGTCCTGGTAGCCCATGGTGATCGTCATCCTCCCCCGGAATGTGCTGGTGACAAAACAGGTTGTGGGCATGTAGCCGCCCGGGTAGCAGATGTAGGCATCGACAAGCCCTTCTGCATCAGGGAGGGTGATCGGCCCGGGGTTTGAGATGAAGATATCCGCCAGACCGGATTTCTGTAGGGCTGCCATCTGCTCTACCATCTGCTGTATTCGGATGCCTTCCGGGTCGCAGTTCTTGTCCATCTCTACCTGAGCAGAGATACCGATGTATCCCGCCTTGAGATGTTGCGTCTTTTCAATAACACGGGGAAGAATCTCCACTAATCCCTCGCCTTCAATGCGTTCAAGAGTGAAGCAGACATTGGTGGCCTGGTTGCTCATGACCCGGGATTCATCGTTCAGGTGCTGACGAAGGTTGACGGGAAAGAAAAGGTCAATCGGTCCCCGGTGACCAGTGAGATCACTCATGGAGAGGTAATAGGCCGCCATCACTATATCATTGATGTTCCCCCCAAGTTTTCTGGCAGAAATACGAATTGCCTCCAGCTCCGTGGAGCTGATACATTCACGGTGATACGTCGAGGGTTCCCGGGAAGTGCCAAATGGATCGGGCCACAGCGGATTGATCACTCTCATGTCAGAAAGTACCGGCTTTTCCTTCCGGTCCAGACTACGGGTCCAGAGCGTGTCACGCTCCGGGATCCCTCCATTAGCGGGAAGAATGCTGCCTGGTTTCTGGTATTCCTGCAGCAGTTGCGAACAGAGGGTATGGAGACCGAACGCATCAGCGGCGGCATGCGAGAGGTTGATGACGATAACATCTCCAGAAGGTCTACGCAGCAGACGAACGCGGAACTGGATAGAGCCGTACGGATCAACCGGCCCGATGACATGGGGATGATAGTTCCCGGCGCATTCCTCCACCGTTATAGGAGGGACACAGGCAGGTTTTGCCATCTCCCAGAATGCCGGACCATTCCCCCGGACAAGCCGGCAGTGAAGAATTGGATTGGCCACAAGACATGCCTGGGCGGCCATTTCAAGCACGCGGGTGTCAAGCTTCTTATCGAACTCCATCACCGCACAAAGGGTGGCATCACCCATGAGTCTGACAGAATCGGTGAAAAGATCGAGTGCCGTGGCCTCCCGGGTGTGCATACTCAAATCAAGAAGCTCTGGATTAATAAATCCGCATTATTTGGGAGGGTGAATGTAAAAATGCGTAATTCCAGCTTATCGTGATCGCTAAAGAGGGAAACAATTCACAACAATGGGGGATTGTCTAATAAGAATCCCGGGTTCATTATCGTAAAAGAGGAGTTATTGGTCGGTTACGATCTCTTCGCGACCATCTGCCCATACAGTAACATGGGCGACTTTCTTCCATCCGGATCCTGCTGATCCACTGGTAACCTGCATTACATCATACGAGGAAAGCAACCGGTCACCCGCTGCGTTCGGCATGAGAGACCTGCTTTCCCCGTCATACGTGCTCAAATGCTGGACCAGAGCTGCTTCAATCCGGGTCTGTCCCGCATCAGCAGGAATCTCTTTTAAAACATCCTTCACTACCCAGAGAGCATCATAGAGTGCAATTGGTCCTGACGAAGGTGGGTATCCCAATCGTTCTCTCATACGGGTTTGCGGACCGCTCGAAGGATCATCATGCGCAATTCCCCAGACCGTACCGGTCAGGTTTGCATGGGCGGCAAAACGAGATGCCGACGTCGTTCCGGCCAAAGAAGAAATACCGGTATTTCCATCACACCCGAACCAGCGGACACGGGAGAGGTTCTGTTTTCCTGATGCCTTACTCAGGATAGTTGCGGATTCATCGAAACCGATGATATAGACCCCGACCCGGTCGGCACCATAATTTCTAATTGCATCCCCGGTGCGAATGTCAAGGGAGGTAACGGACGAAGCAAAATCCTTTTCGGCAGGATCGAACCGGACACCATCCAGGGTTACTCCCTTTCGTTCTGAGAACGCTGCCTGCGTTGAATTCAGAAGACCTTCGCCCCAGATATCGCCACGCCAGAGCGGGATGATCGCATTGATCTTATTCTTTTCAAGCCAGATCCCCATGACCAGCCCCTGTGCCGAATCATCGGCTATCAGACGGTAGATCGAATCGTTCGGGATCGCAAGGGAAGGCGAAGTGCTTCCGGCATCGAGAACAACCATCCCGTTGGCATCGGAATAACTTTTTATCGCTGCTATCTCGGCGCTGGTCATATGCCCGAGTACGATCCTGCGGCCATCTGCACGAACCTGTTTGGCAAGCTTGAGAGCGGTCGCAGGGTCTGATCCCGTATCATGGATAACAACCTTCACGCGAGTGGATGAACCGATAGTCTGGGAATACTGGTTGATGTCTTCCTCAGAGGTGAGCAGGGCAGCTTTTGCCATAGCTCCAAATGATGAATAGGATCCCGTGAGAGGAAGGAGGGCATCAACAACGATAAGATCTGAACCGGTTGGAACAGGACTGGGGACAGGGGTTGGAGTTGTCATCGTGCACCCTGCCATAAATATAATTGCGGCGAGTGAGATGAGCATCCACAGAGCGGGATGTTTCATAGGGGGAAATTATATCTGTACATAAAAATGTCTTTCGAAGAAGTTCGTTTGAAATATTCTATACCGGAAACTGGCCCGGTTCTCGCAGGCGATATCCAAAGTCGGGCAGGTATTGCAGGGGCACTTCGGCTGGCTAGTGCGGGGAAAGCGGGGCTCTACTTAGGCATAGAGGGGTAAGGGGCACAATTAACGCGATTGCAGAGAGGGTAACACCTCCCCCAAACAATCGCATTGTCCGGCATAGTGATTGGAGTTGGCAGGAATTTTTTAATCCATCTGAAGGGGATTATTTTCCGTCAGAGAAAATTCCGGCACCAACGATGAGATCGTCTCCTGCCATCTGCGAGTACCCGAATTTTAATCTGACGCGATAATCGGTTGCGGGGTCGGCAAAGAAATAATATAGGAATCCCCCGCCATTTTCTGCGTTTTCAAGGATATAGGGAACCGGGTATTCCCCGTACGGGTCACGGTCAGAAAGGCGGTTCATGCCAACAATTCCCGGGAGGTAGGGGTTAGCAAGCAGTGTCCCGTTCCGGTCAAACGCGAAAATGAACAGGTCCGGTTGGGAGAATGACCCGTTTGGATCATTAAACTCACGAACCGCAGCATCACGGCCGTTCTTCCGGACATATGCCGCAGCTTCGCTGACATGGGATACCAACCGGTTGCGTTGTTCTTGTGGGAAAAACGCGGGGACATCCGGGAGATACATTCCTGCTCCTGCTGCCCAGTAAGAATCAACCGGTGCCACATACGAGACTTTGAATTCCGGTTCTCCTGAATCAGGGTTCGTATACACGTAATACAAGTATCCTCCACCCTGTTGTGCGAGACTTATCTTCCGTTTCCCGATTGAGACACCGTTTTCATCCGTCACGTTGCCCCCGTTTTTTCCGATGATGGTTTTCTCAAACGGTTTTACCAGGTTTGTCCCGTTCATGTCGAATGCAAAAACATAGGTGCCATTCCCGGCAAACGGGCCGGAAAGGTTATTGAATGCTGCAAGGGCATTCTCCCTGCCGGTATTCCGGGCAAACCTGATCGCGTGATCGACTTTTGCGGCAAGGATTTGCCGGACCATATCAGGTGATTTATGAGGAATGCTCACATCCGATCCATAGATACCGGATGCAAGCCACCACGTGTCGTCAACCTTTCTGACATATGCCAGTTTTGATTCGGTTGTACCGCTCACCGGGTTCTCAAATGCGTAGGTGACAAAACCACTCCCGTTCCGGGCTGCATCCCGCATCGCTTCGATCATCCTGACACCAGATGCATCAGTCAGGTCTGATTTGTTCTGCCCCCGGTACTCGGGGTGATAGGGATGCGCAAGGTTTGTCCCGTTGAAATCGTAAGCCCAGACATAGAGATCTCCCTTGGTGAACGAACCGTTCCTGTCAGAGAATTCCCGGAGCGCGACAGGTTTTCCTACCCGCTGGGTGTAGATGACCGCATTGCTCACAAAGGTGACGAGATCTTCAGGATTGGCAGATGATTCACCCCATGTGGCAGTTGCCGATGGGACGGGTGCGGTTGCAGCAATTCCGGAGGAAGAGGCAGTATCTGAACAGCCGGCAGTAAGGATCAGCAGGGCAAAAAGAAAAACTGCCATAAAGGATCTGATACGCATAGAAGGCGTAGGGTAAGAGACTATTTGAGTGTGATGAAATCTGGTGATACACGACCTGCCAGTCCCCACTGTTCCTGCTGTGGGTTGGGGGATGGACGGTCGTCTTGCGAGCGGTAATGCAGCCGGTATCTGGCGAGGGGGGGGCATCTCAGGCAGGAATCAGCTGAATGTTGATGGGGGAACTGGAGAGCCTGGCAGAGGAGAGAGAAAAATTTGTTTTTATTGCAGGAGAAAGCACTCACACATTCTTTCATAAAGCTGAAGATTACATGCAATGCTGTGCTGCTGCCTGTGCGGCAGCGATGCAGCTGATGGTCTGACCAGCGCCGGTGCAGCGGAAGTATGCGTTGTCCGACGTGTGGTAATATGCTGCGGTAGTGTCGCCGTGGAGACCGCTATAGTAGCAGGTGCAAGACTGTATCTGGCAGCTGCCTGCCTCTATCCATCCGGAACACTGCAGGTCCCTCTGCGCCGGGCAGCCGGTACGGCTATCGACCTGAATATCGGATATGACAACAGTATTTGTTCCCGAGGATGAATACCCCGAGGACTGCGAATGGCATTTTCCGTTATAATAATACGGGTATCCCTCCGGGCAGCAATAACCGGCGCTCGTGTCGTATTTATAATACCCTTCGGAACACTGGTGGCATTTTCCATTGTAATAATGGGTATATCCTGACGGGCAGCAGTAACCAGCGCTCGTGCTGTATTTATTATACCCTTCCGAACACTGGTGGCATTTGCTCTCGTAGTAATACGGATACCCCGTAGGACAGCAATGTCCCTGACTTGTGGTATATCTGGCATAACCGGAACTGCATGAGCCGGACCCTGCACCACTGCTGCCGGAATTGCTGTCCGCCAAACGGTCAAAACACCCGCTCAAGAGCACAAAAAAAATAATTAAACTTACTATGGTGCAAAGAGGCAATCGTGCAAACTTCATGTTTTTTACCCCGTTCATGAATTCTGCCGCAGGATCTGACCGTGCATGCGCCGGATAATTGTCGACATTAAGAATCTTTTAGCACATTAATCTTTGGTTCACCGGTTAAAGGCTGGTTCGGTATGGTGAAAAGGATACAGACCGTTTTTGTTTCAACTCATATTCCGTAATCGCATGGCAGTACCGGGCTGCAATACGCGGTTACTTCACTATTTTGTAGCAGCAAGGTGAGAGGTGAGGGATTGAAATGTGCTTATTTTAGCATGCAGGACATCCTGCCGTGATACAGATGAAAGTGGAAATTACTGGGCAAAGTTTTATAAACTGAAAAGGTTGAATGCACTTTTCAATGGATATTGATGATGTCCGGCTGAAAAAGCAACAGCTGACGGAAGAGATCGAACGGCTGAAAACGGAACTTGACGAAAAAACACTTATTGCAGAGGAGCGGCTTAACCGGCTGAAATACCTCCAGTCAGATTTTGATAATTACCGTAAATGGTCTGAAAAGGAAAAAGTAGCAATTATTGCGCTCGCAAACGAGAACCTGATAAAAGACCTTTTAGTCATCCTTGACGATTTCGAACGGGCGCTGCCTGCCCTTGGACAGGAAAAAAACAGGGAAGGGATCGGTATGGTCCAGAAAAAATTCTTAAAAATCCTGGCAGCATATGGGCTGCAACCCATAGAATGTCTGGGAAAAAAATTTGATCCGCATTTTCACGAGGTGTTATGCAAGGAGCAATGCGACAAAGAACAAGACACGATACTCAATGAGATCGAACGGGGTTACCAGCTGAAATCGAAAGTGATCCGACCCTCTAAAGTACTGATTGCAGAAAACGTTGGAAAAGATGAAGGTGAGAATAATGGCTAAAGAGAAGATTATCGGAATTGATCTTGGTACTTCAAACAGTGAAGGTGCAGTGATGCTTGGCGGCAAACCGACTATCATCCCTTCAGCAGAAGGTGCAACGGTTGCCGGAAAGATGTTTCCCTCGTATGTTGCGTTCACCCAGGATGGCCAGTTACTCGTAGGTGAACCGGCGCGCCGGCAGGCCGTAAGTAATCCCGAAGGAACGGTTACTGCTGCAAAACGGAAGATAGGGACCAATCATATTTACAAAATTTATGGCAAGGAGTACACGCCCCAGCAGATCTCAGCATTCCTCCTTCAGAAAATAAAAAGGGATGCAGAAGCATTTCTCGGAGAAACAGTGACAAAGGCCGTGATCACCGTTCCTGCCTATTTCAACGACAACCAGCGGACAGCAACCAAGGATGCAGGTAAGATTGCCGGACTGGATGTTATCAGGCTGGTCAACGAGCCTACTGCTGCATCGATGGCGTACGGTCTCGACCGTGCCGGGGAATACAAGATTCTTGTCTTTGACCTTGGCGGGGGCACGCTGGATGTGACCATCATGGAATTTGGCGGCGGGACGTTCACGGTCCTTGCCACTTCCGGCGATACCCAGCTGGGCGGAACCGATATGGACAATGCAATTTACGAGTGGATTGCGGATGAGTTCAAAAAATTTGAAGGCATCGATCTCAGAAATGACAAGATGGTGGTCAACCGGCTCAAAGAAGCCGCTGAAAAGGCAAAGATCGAACTTTCTACCGTACTCGAAACCGAGATCAACCTCCCCTATGTCACTGCCACCCAGACAGGCCCCAAACATCTGTCGATGAAGCTGAGCCGATCAAAACTCGAACAGCTGATCGAACCCATCATCAAGCGCTGTATCCACCCGTTCGAACAGGCATTAAAAGATGCAAGCCTTACGAAAAATGATATCCAGAAAGTGATCCTTGTCGGCGGTCCAACCCGTATGCCCGTTGTCCAGAAGTTTATCGAAGATCATGTAGGCCGGAAGGTAGAGCGGGGTATCGATCCGATGGAATGCGTGGCAATCGGTGCATCCATCCAGGGAGGTATTCTTGGCGGCGAGATCACCGACATGGTGCTTTTAGACGTAACTCCCCTGACACTGGGTATCGAAACTCTCGGAGCTGTGAGGACACCATTGATCGAGCGGAACACTACGATCCCCACAAAGAAGAGCCAGATCTTTTCCACTGCAGCGGATTATCAGACCGCTGTCACCGTTCATATCCTCCAGGGCGAACGCCCCCTGGCAGCAGATAACGTGAGTCTTGGGCAGTTCAATCTCGTGGGTATTCCCCCTGCACCCCGGGGTATTCCCCAGATAGAAGTGTCGTTTGATATCGATGCTTCGGGCATCCTGAATGTATCGGCAAAGGATCTCGGGACCGGAAAAGAGCAGAAGATGACCATCACGGCTTCCACCAAACTGGCAGAGAGCGATGTCAAGAAGATGGTGAATGAGGCAAAGCAGTTTGAAGAGCAGGACAAACAAAGGAAAGAGGAGATCGAGATCCGCAATACTGCAGACTCCCTGATCTATACGGCGGAAAAAACAAAATCTGACCTGGCCGGAAAGATCAGCGCCGATCTCATCGATAAGGTGAATGCGGCAATAGTTGGGGTAAAGGCAGTCCTCGAAGGAAAAGATACTGCAAAGATCAAGTCAGAGATGGAAAAACTCCAGAAAGTGTTGGGAGAGGCCGGGTCTGCAGTATACGAGCAGGCTGCCCGGCAGCAGGCCCAGCAACAGGCAGGCCCTGCAGGAAATGAACATCCAAAGCAGGAGACGACCGGCCCGGGCGGGGAAAAGGTCGTCGATGCCGATTTCAAGGTAAAGGACGAGAAATAGTCCTTTTTCTTTCCCATGGCAGAAAAAGACTATTATGAGATCCTCGGTGTGAAAAAAGACGCATCGCAGGATGATATAAAAAAGTCATTTCGACAGCTTGCACGGAAATATCACCCGGATCTCAACAAGGGCAGCAAGGAGGCAGAGGCGAAATTCAAGGAAATCAACGAGGCCTACCAGGTTTTAGGTGATCTCCAGAAAAAAGCGCAGTACGACCAGGTCGGTCACGCGGAATTCCGGCCCGGCGACGCTGCCGGGTATAAACCGCCCAGTTATGATGACCTGTTCCGGGACTTCGGTCTCGGCGATATTTTTGATGCGTTTTCCGGTGTTTCACCCCGGGCTGCCCGGCAGCGCAGTGGTGCAGACCTCAGGTACGAGATCGACATTTCCCTTGCCGATGCTTTTTACGGCACAAAGAACACAGTCGGGGTGCCCCATCATTTCGCCTGCAGTGCGTGCCATGGTACGGGAGCAGAACCGGGATCTGTGCGGAACTGCCCGACCTGCAACGGGACCGGTGAGATCCGCAATGTGCAGAAGGTCGGCAATCGCCAGATGGTGAATATCGCGGTCTGCCCGACCTGCAGGGGAACGGGTAAAATTATCGACAAGCCCTGCCAGACCTGCAAAGGGAAAGGGACGATGCAGAAAATAAGGAGAATTGAAGTCTCGGTGCCCCGCGGCGTAGAAGACGGTCAGTTCCTCAGGATACCCGGTGAAGGGGAGCCGGGCGAGAACAACGGGCCTCCCGGCGACTTGTATGCAATTATCCACATCCGACCCGACCGCACGTTCGATCGTAAAGGTGCGGATCTTTATAGTTCCGTGATCATCAGGCTTCATACAGTCCTCCTTGGGGGTGAGGTAGAGGTACCCACTATTACGGGTACAGCACACCTGAAAATTCCACCCGGTACCCAGAGCCATACGCTGTTCCGGCTCAGGGAGCAGGGCATGCCGTACCTGAATTCCGATAAGCGGGGAGACCTGATGGTAAAAACGATAGTAAAGATTCCGGAAAAACTTACAAAGAAGCAGGAAGAACTGGTGAAAGAAGCTTTTTCTATAGGAATGTAACTGCCCGCAGGCGGGTACAGTTTGAGAAAATACATCAGAATCATCGGCTGTAGCCGAACGAGCTGGAACGAGGTCGGAAAGTAATTTTCTGATGTCGTTTATGTTCTGGTTTTATGTTCTGGTACACTAACAACCAGTATCATCACTATGTCAGCGATTGCTAAGTTCCTTATCACTATTATCGTGATTGCCGCAGTTCTTGGTTCCGGGTGTACGCAACCCGTGGCGGTACAGCAAACGGAACCTGCAGCCCCGGTCCTGAATATGACCGTCCCGTTTGTGCTCATCCCGGTTCCCAGCCAGAACGGGGTCAACCTCGCGTACGAACTCGAACTTACACCGGCCAACGGACAGGTACCCGTTGTTGAGAAGGTGGAGGTTCTCGACCCGGCTACTGGAAAGATCCTCTATACCGCAGACAGTGAACTGCTGGCTGCCCTGTATCACCCGGCAAATGTTCCGCCGCCAACTGCGGCCGAACTGCAGAACGGTACGGGAAAACTCCTCAAGCCCCGCGTATCGCTCTGGTTTGTGGTCAGTCCTGATGCTGTTCCGGACCGGCTCTCCCACCGCCTCACCCTGAACCGGACCGCAGCCGGATTGTCCCCGCTGACAGTGACCGGCGGGGAAGTAACCGTGCGTAAAGACCTTGCCCCGGTAGTTGTCGGTTCCCCGGTGCATGGTCCGGGCTGGATGGTCATGGAGACAACATCTCCCCTGACCCATCACTTCCGTGCCCAGATCACCTTAAACGGGGTGACCCGCGTCCCCCAGCGATATGCACAGGACTGGGTCTACCTTGACCCGGTGAGTGGACAGGCCGCTGCCGGCAATGCAACGCTCGCCAGGAATTATTACGGCTTTGGCAAAGAGATCCTGGCAGTTGCTAACGGGACGGTCGTGGATGCCGCTGACGGCCTTCCGGACTCTGAGGGCATCTACTCCCCCCTGGGGGTCACATTTGCAACCGCGGCCGGCAATTATGTCATTCTCGATCTCGGGAATAAAAAATATGCCTGCTACGCCCACATAGTCAACGGGTCAGTCCGGGTGAAGAAAGGCAATATCGTCAAAGAAGGCCAGGTGCTTGGCCTGATGGGCAACAGCGGGAACTCAGACATCCCGCACCTCCATTTCCAGGTCGTAACAGACATCCCGTCATTCCTGGGTGCCGAGGGGTATCCTCACGTATACCGCTCATTCTATGTGACTGGAGAAGTCAATGAGACCCTTGGAGCAGAGCGTATGTCGTCTCCGGGCTATTCCACAAACCAGCTATGGACGGATTTCGGGGATTTTGTCACATATTTCCGGCAGGCCGTCCCCCAGGAGAACCGGCTCATGCAGAACAATGTTATTGTCCGGTTTCCCTGATCTCTTCCTTTTTTATATTACGGTATCCAGGCCTGAGCTTTTCGATAGGTCTGGGATAAGTCTGCCCTGATCTCACGCTGATCTCGGTGGATTTACCTGCATCCCACCCGAATTGAAGGAAAATATGCCGGACGATAAGACAAACCAGGGTACCGTTCCCGGATCTCGGTCATCGGAGGACCCCTGAAGCAGGACCGGTCCGGATGTGTGCAGATTCAGATCGTCAGGATCTGTCCGGGAAATTTACGGGCCATGCCCCCCATCCGGACCAGTGTGAGGAAACGGGACTCCAATGAGACAATCAGCCAGTACCATACCTATAACCGATAACAACCTCAATCAGCAGTATGAGTTACACAATGGATTTTATTTCACTGATCCGGCCTAAACGCCTGGATTTTCTTACTACCATGACTCCGGAAGAGCAGGTGACGATGGCCCGGCACGCGGATTATGTCAAAGACATGATTGCCCAGGGAAAAATTTTCATGCACGGGGGTGCTCCTGATGGCACAATCGGGGTTCTCATCTATCGTGTGGATTCAGCAATAGAAGCCCGGCGCCTTTTTTATAACGACCCGGCGGTGATTGCAGGCATCGGGTATCCCGAGCTTTATCCGCTTACTATCGGGCATCTTGCAGTCAGCTGATCCTTTACTCGACATTTTCTGATGCTGCCGGGTTCCCGGGTCGTTTGAAGCCGGTGGCCCTTTTTTATCAGAAAGCGTTGTTGCAGGGTAAGGGAGTTCCCTCACCTCCACCTTTTTCTAAGAGGAGATTAACCCCCCACAATCATGATACGGAGCTGGATGGTGTCGCGTAGCGCTGCAGCTATGAACCGGTGAGTGTTGGGGCGTTTGGCCTGGTGCCGGAATGGCGGGACTCCCGACGTGTGTTTGCCGGCGCTTTTGGGAGAGTGATCAGTACGGAAAGGGCAAGGGGTATGAGAAAAGCAGGGCGAAGTTAAGGGTCAGACGGGTACGCTCGATCATCTCATGTCGGGAGTGTGCACCTTTTCCATCCGCTTTAGTTCGGCATTCTCCAGCTGAAGATTTTCATTGGCTTGCTGAAGCGTAGAAATCATCTGTTGTAAACCCTCATTTTCCGCCAAAAGAAATGCGTTGACTTCCTCCAATTCTGCATTTTTCCGGACAACGAGATCATAGGATGAGAGCAGGATTGCAGGTGACCGGGACTGACTGGCAGGGATATGAGGTGGCTGGCCTTCGGGCGATACTGCAGGAGTGGCCCCTGCATCATGAGAATCGGGAGGATCCCGGGACTGCAGGGTGCTTGTTATCCGAAACTTCACGTGTTCGGCTTCAAACGGCTTTATGATGAGGTTGTCTGCCCCGGCTTCCAGGCCTTTTATCAGGTCTGCCGGATCGAAGAGTTGGGTAACAAGGATAACCGGGATATCTGCCATTTCTTCGTTCTGTTTGATAGCACGGCAAAGTGTATAACCATCCATCTCCGGCATGAGAATATCGGTCAGTACGATTGTCGGCCGGTCGATTCGAATCTGCTCCAGGGCATCATTCCCGTTGGCAGCAAGGGTAACCGTGTACCCCTCAGTTTCCAGAATATGGCGGAGGTATTCAGCCTGGGTCCTGCTATCCTCGACAACCAGAATTTTCCTACCGGCATCTTTGGGGTGTGTCTCCATGTAATGCACCATCATTTTTATCGGTCAGGGGGGTTCCACGCAACAGCGATCCCTGCTGGTTATATGGATATCTGCGATTTTAAAGGGATTGGTGAGTCGGATTCTGAAGAGGGACTCTGCATTTTTGGGGTTTCTGATCATACCTGCGATTGTGCCTGCCAACGATTCATCAGTGTTCATCGCCGGGGGTGAATCGGGTTATTAAGATTCCGGTAGAGCGTGATGGCATCGTTTGAAGAATTGACGATAGAGGCAAGGACAGAATGCAGCAGTTCTGATTCTTTTTTCGGGGTAAGATCTTCATAGACAATGAATTGCTCACCGCTCTGAAGAGTGGCCCGGTAAAAGTTGACGGGCCGGACGGTTCCGTCTTTGCAGGTGACCGGAAACACACAGGGTCTGACCTCGTCAGTTATTGGTTGTGCAGGATCTTCTCTCCAGATGAGCTTTACCTCTTCATCAGAAATACCGGAAAACACCTTTTTGAACCAGTCTTTTTCCGTAGGTATATCATCAAGGGTGTATCCGAAGAGCCGGGTAAATTTTTCATTGATGTACAGGTAATTGCCCGAACCATCCATAATGGAGATGGGGAACGGGGAGTGATCGGTAATCATGTGGAAACGCTCTTCACTTTCACGGATCTTTTGCGCTTGCTGCCGCTCGGTGTTGATATCACGACCTACGGATTGACATTCGATCAGAATCCCCGCATTGTTAAAAAGCCCTCGCGTATTCCACTGGTACCAGCGGGAATGTCCCTGGGTATCGATTAATCGCAGGTCAGAAGATGTGGTTGGTTTATCGGGGGTGAGTCGGGCGATCTGTTCTTTTATAACGGCGATATCTTCCGGAAACACGTATGAGAAGATGCTCTCATCCTGTACGGCACTCCCGGAAATTCCCATAAAACGACTGAACGATTCGTTGACAAACGTGATATTTCCTTCCGGGCGCCACCGGCAGATCACATCTGTCTGATCCTGCACGATCGCACGATACCGCCGTTCCGAGATCCTCAGGGATTCTTCGAACCGGATCTGTTGTGTGATATCTTCGCCAATGATTGTGATACCCTCATCCATAGTATCAAATACCGTTGGGATAAGGCGCACCCGGTAATGGCGATCTTCATTCTGCCGGGTAATACTAAACTCGCGCTGGATTTCCCCGTTCTTCTGGATCTCCTCAACAACTTCGGGAATAGCAAGACGGGTAATGAGGGGGGACTTTACGTTCCCAATCAGATTTCCAACAAGCATTTCACGAGACATGCCAAGGATGCGGAGTGCATTCTCATTCGCATCGAGCACGTGCATTTCATTATCGATCAGGAGGATAATGTCTGCGGAAAATTTCAGCATTGCTGATATCGGCATTTTCTGTGAAAAGGTGTAGACCTTTGCCGGGCCGATCGTATTCATATGGACTTCTCCGGAAATGAGAAGAATTTCAAGATATTTTGCTGTTGAGTTCCGGTTCAGTTCAAGTTTTTCGGCAAGGTCACTTATGGTGAGACCATTGCGATGGAGACGAAGAAGACTTTTTATCTTTTTTATGGTTTTCTTGCGGGTATCCATTCATTAAAACAACGTGCTTTACTATAAAAAAACATGCCATGGCATTCCGGTATACGATACCTGGTTTTATCTCTGCCTGAATGGGAAAAATCTTCGACGTATTTAGCGAATAGTTTTTCATACCGGTTCAAGTATTCCCAAAAAAAGGGGTGCATTAACCAGCTATACTTGCAATGCAGATATGCAATGCAGACATGCAATGCAATTGCATCCGATTTCACAGATATGAGCATATTTTCAGAAAAAACGTGTGCGTTAGTCACGATTTGATGAGGTCAATTTTCGGAAAAACAATTATTTTAGATTAATATGGGTACCAAGTAAAATTTTTTAAAATTCACATGAAGAACCGTTTGGAGGCTTTTTACGCAAAAATTTCATAAAGTTTAAAGGGGGTCGGTCAGACTTTCAATCGTAATAGGTGTGTGAATGGAAGTAAAATACGTACCAACTACGTGTCCGTACTGCGGAACCGGGTGCGGCTTTAACCTTGTTGTCAAGGACAAGAAGGTAGTCGGAGTCGCTCCCTGGAATCGTAACCCTGTCAACGAAGGCAAGCTCTGCCCCAAGGGGAACTATGCATGGGAATTTGTCAACAGCCCGGATCGACTGACCAAGCCGCTCATCAAGAAGGATGGCAAGTTTGTCGAGGCCAGCTGGGACGAAGCTTACAAACTCATCGTCTCGAAGTTCAAGTCTTACAAGGGTGAAGAGATGGCATGCCTCTCATCAGCCCGTGTCTCTAACGAAGAGAACTACCTCATGCAGAAGTTCGCCCGCGCTGTTTTAAAGACGCCCAACGTCGACCACTGTGCCCGGCTCTGCCATGCATCGACTGTCGTCGGGCTTGCGGGTGCATTCGGCTCCGGTGCAATGACCCAGTCAATTGCCGATATTGCCGAATCAAAGTGCCTCCTTGTGATCGGCACCAACACGTTCGAGCAGCACCCGCTGATCGGGCGCCGCATTATGCAGGCGAAAAAGAACGGTGCAAAGATCATCTACGCCGACCCGCGGCTCACGGCAACCGGGAAGCAGGCCGACCTGTTCTTACAGTTCTACTCCGGTACCGATGTGGCATTACTGAACTGCTTCATGCAGCTGATCCTCAAGAACGGCTGGGAGAACAAGGACTTTGTCAAGAACCGGACCAAGGATTTCGAGAAGGTCAAAGAAGTCGTGATGAAGGATGCCTACTCTCCCGAGAACGTCTCGAAGATCACCGGTATCCCTGCAAAGGACATCATCACTGCAGCAGAGTGGTTTGGCAAATCCGGCCAGTCTGCGGTTCTCTACTCGATGGGTATCACCCAGCACACGACCGGTGTCGACAACGTCAAATCGGTTGCAAATCTCCAGATGCTGACCGGCAACCTCGGAAGACCCGGCACGGGTATCTGCGCACTGCGTGGCCAGAACAACGTGCAGGGCGCCTGCGACATGGGAGCGCTTGCAAACGTGTACTCCGGGTACCAGTCGGTTATCGTTCCCGATATGAAGAAGAAGATGGAGACTGCATGGGGCTGTGAGATTGCCGAAGGAAAGGTCGGACTGACCGTCACCAAGCTGATCAATGTTCTTGCAGATGAACCCGGCAAGATCAAGGGCCTGTATATCATGGGTGAGAACCCGATGATCTCCGATCCGGACCTTCACCATGTTGAGAAAGGATTAAAGAACGCCGAGTTTATCGTCGTTCAGGATATCTTCCTGACCGAGACTGCACAGCTTGCACATGTAGTGCTCCCGGCAGCCTGTTTCGCCGAGAAAGACGGCACCCAGACATCAACCGAACGCCGTGTACAGAAGTGGAGAAAAGCACAGGACCCACCGGGGCAGGCAAAGGCCGACTGGCAGATTATTTCCGAGCTCGGAGCAGCAATGGGATATGCAAAGCAGTTCCCCTACAAGAGTGCAGAGGAGATCTTTACCGAGGTTTCAAAGGTTACGCCGTCCTATGGCGGCATGAGCTATGCACGGCTTGAGAAGCCCGAAGCACTCACCTGGCCCTGCCCGGCCGCAGATCACCCGGGAACCCCGATCCTGCACAAGGAGAAGTTTACCCACCCGGACGGATTGGGTATCTTCACTCCTATCGAGTTCAAACCCCCGGCAGAAGTCCCGGACAAGGACTACCCGCTCATCATGACCACCGGCCGCTGCATCTGGCAGTGGCACACCGGTTCGATGACACGCCGCTCAGAGAGTCTCGAGCGCGAGGAGCCCACGGGCTGGGTTGAGATCAACCCCGAAGATGCAAAGGCACTGGACATCAAGGACAAGGAAATGGTCAGGGCAATCACCCGCAGAGGAGAGATCAAGATCGGCGCCCGCGTTACAAAGGACATCAAGAAAGGTGTTGTCTTCATGCCCTTCCACTATGCGGAATGCGCTGCAAACCTGCTCACCAACAATGCCCTCGACCCGGTTGCATCAATTCCTGAGTTCAAGGCCTGTGCTGTGAGAATTGAAAAGATACCGGTGGTGAAGTAACATGGCAAAGAAAGGCGATATGCTCTACGCATGGACCAATGACGCAGCTATCAAGGAGAAAGCAGAGCTCGGTGGCGCTGTCACCGCACTCTGGAAATTCGCGCTCGAGTCAAAAGCAGTCGATGCAGTCCTTGTTATCACCAAGGGTGCTGACCTCTACGATGCACAGCCGGTCCTGATTAAGGATCCAAAGGAACTCGCAAAAACCGCAGGCTCCCTCCACTGCGGGACCCTCCTGCTGCCAAAATATGTCAAAAAATACCTTGACGGCGCAAAAAACATGAAGATCGGTGTGACTGTCAAGGGCTGCGATACCATGGGCTTTATTGAGCTTGCCCGTCGCAAACAGATCAACTTAGACAACATCACCATGATCGGTGTCAACTGCGGGGGTTCGGTCAGCCCGATCTCTGCACGGAAAATGATTGCCGACAAGTTTGGTGTTGACCCGGACAAGGTCCACAAGGAAGAGATCGACAAGGGCCAGTTCATCATCGAGTACGAAGGCGGTCACAAGGGCATCTCCATTGACGAACTCGAAGAAGCAGGTTACGGCCGGCGCAGCAACTGCCGCCGCTGCAAGTATAAGATCCCCCGCCAGGCAGATCTCGCCTGCGGTAACTGGGGTGTCATCGGAGAGAAAGCCGGCAAGGCAACTTTTGTTGAAGTCTGCTCCGACAAGGGTGCAAGACTCTTTGACGGTGCGGTAAAATCCGGGGTCCTCGCGGCCGAAACAGCCAACCCGAAAGGACTTGAGATACGGGCAAAAGTCGAAGGTGCCATGCTCAAGCTCGGAGAGAAATGGCGAAAGAAGGATTTCACCGCTCTTGGGGCCAAAATGTGGGAGACCATCAACAAGGAGACCTCCCGGTGCATCAAGTGCTATTCCTGTATTGAGAACTGCCCGGTCTGTTTCACCGCAGCTGAAGCACTGACAAAGGGCTCTATCATGGTAAAACCCGGTGAGCTCCCCCCGAACCCGATGTTCCACATGAGGCGTTTTGCCCATATCTCGGATTCGTGTATCAACTGCGGTCAGTGCGAAGAACTCTGTGCAATGGATATTCCGCTTGCACTCTTCTCGCATGCAATCCGCGTTGAGGGGGACACTACCTTCGAACCAAAGCTGGGGAAAGCAACCTACAGCAATTAATTTTTTACCCGGAGGAATCTCACAAAAAGAGTTCAGTTCCGGGAAAAAACAGGACATCTCTCTCAAGAATAATACCGTACGTGAGTTTGAGTGCCGGGACATTACTCGCCTCTTGTCCCGGCATGCGAACCCCAAAAACCCATTTATTCGCTAAAACCGGAACATCAAAGTTCCCTTCTTTTTTAGGCTTCATAATGCTGAGCCTGGAGGCTGGTCGGATCACGCGTGGTGATTCAGCCAGGGTCCGGGGTTGTGGGGGTGCCCCGGGCCTATGATAATCGTGGGACGGGGCAGCCATACGCTGATTTTCAGGTTTCAACATCGTACCGGCAGGAGAAAATCCAGCCGTAAAAATGGCGATATTTTTGCACCGGAAGAACAATATCATATTCAGAGGAGGATAAATAACATTCAGTTGCCGGCAAGAAAAATGCGGGATTATCAACAAAAACGAGAGGGTAGCATCATTCATACCGGATTACCGGTCTGGCTATTTAGCAACGGGAAGGAGTGCACCTGATGGAATACCGGTTTGAACGGACGGACACTGCGGCCCTGTTCATTCTCGAAGGGCGGATTGACTCTTCAGGATCCCTTCAGCTCGACTCAGCAATGAAAGAGCGGCTCGTTCCTACCGATCGTGCGGTGCTCTTTGATATGACCGGTGTATCGTATATGAGCAGCGCAGGAATCCGGGTCTTCTCGGGCCTCGAGAAACTGCTCCGGGAGAGAAACGGGCACCTGCTTCTCTGTGCAGTCCAGCCGGCGGTGGCAAAAGTCCTTGAGATCACCGGTTTCTACCGGATTTTCACTCTCTGTTCCACGAGAGACGAGGCATTGCACCGGTGCCGCCTGGCAAAAAGCCCTGCAGAGATTGGGGAGGAAATAGCCCTTGAAAAAGCAGCCCATACGCGACTTTCTGTTGAATCCTTCCCGGACCACCCGGCAGTCCTGAAGCTCACCGGCTCCGGAGAAAAAATCTGCGCAGGAATTCTCAATCCCGAAGATCTCGTGCCCCGTATCTTTGCTCCCGATGAGTACTCCTTAGGTATCGGTGCCCCGGGAGAATCAGCAGCAGAAAGTTTTCCGGACCGGGGGGTACTCCTTACAACGGGAAATGCAATCTTCTGGCGACCGTTTGGGAGTTCTGATCCCCCGGATTTTCTTATTCCCCGGAAAGATGCTCCCCGGATCCTGCTGAATACCGCATTCTCTCTCGCAATAGACGGGCAGTTCCATGAGATACTTGTCGCCGAACCGGTCCGCCCGGAAGGAGTCAGTCTTTCTGACCTTTTCTCTGATATCATAGCACATGCAAAAGCCACACGAAAAGACTGCCCGCCGATCATCAGCGTCGTTATGTATGCGGGTATCAGCGATCTGGCCGGAACGACGGCGACCTGCATCACTAAAAACAATACGAGCTCATCCCCGCTCCCCAAGGACCGGACGCTGGTCTCGTTTGGCATCGGTATTGATACCACAGCCGACCTGTCGGCCTATAACCGGGAAACACTCGATGCTATCCTCTGCCAGAACGGGCCCGGTCATGAAGAGAAGAACCTGTTCCTGTACCAGTCCGGCCTGATCTTTGTAACTCCTCCCGCGTTCACAACCCGGGACATCACCCGGCTCGTTACGACAACAACCGGGCAGGAACCCTGCATTGACCTCGTCCGGCTCTCTTCTGATACACTATTGTCCCGGGCAGTGCTCGGGGTCTGCTACATCTCCGCAATCGAGCATACTGACCGGATGCCGGTCCGTATCAGGGGAGAATGCCCCGGGTGGAACCGGACCTTTGAGACAATCACCCGCTGGCTGCATCCCGGGTGCCGGGATGTTGAACTTATTCCCCTTACTGGTGGCTTTTCCGGTACGCTCGTATTCCGGATCAATGCACGGGACAACCGGGGCAAACTGATGATGCCGCTTGTCATGAAACTGGGGGAGTGGCCGCTTATCGAGGATGAGATCCGCGGATATACCGAGCATGTGAAACGTTACATCCAGAACAATGCGACCCAGATCATTGAGACAGAGCGGATCGGGGACTACGGCGGCATTCTCTACAATTTCGTGGGTATCCGGGGGGCGGAGAGTAAAATATTCTCCTTAGAGGACTACTACCTGTCCCACAAGCCAGATGAAATCCTGCCGGTCTTTGACTCGCTTTTCCGGGTAGTTCTCCAGGGATGGTACGGGGAGCCAAAGAAGAAGGAGATCCCCCTGTACCTGGAATACAACCGGTTCTGGAAATACAACCTGATACGGGAATATGCGGCATCGCATTTTGGTGCTACACCGGACCAGGAGGAGATCGAACTCCCATTCGGCATCGGAAGATCCACAAACCCACTCTGGTTTGTTGAGACGGTCATACCCGGCCGGTTATCACACAAATTAACCGTCTACGAGAGTTCGGTGCACTGTGACCTGAACATGAAAAATGTCCTGATGGATGAGACAAAGAACATGTGGCTGATCGATTTTGCCGATACCAGGTACTCGCATATCCTGCGGGACATCATCAAGCTCGAGGCAGTCATAAAAGGCGAGATGGTCCCGGTCAACTCCCGCAGGACACTTGAGGACCTCTCAAAGATGGATAAGGTGTTTCTCTCTGCACGGTCACTCTCCGACATCCCCCCGCTCCCGGAAACTATCGACGACCCGGCCATGAAAAAAGCGTTCCTGGTTGTGCAGGAGCTGCGGCGGCATGCCAACCGGATCACGCTTGAAGATGATGACATCACGCAGTACTATCTCGGCCTGTTGCCATATACCCTGAACCTGCTCTCCTACGTTTCCGTTAATGAGTACCAGAAAGAGTACGGGTGGATTGCTTCGTCGCTCATCTGCCAGCGTCTCATGGAGATGGGGAAGTGAGAGCGAGGCCGGGTTATAAAGGGCAATGTTTTTCGTGAAGAAACCCGATTACCATTCATGAGAAAATCCGCCCTGCGATACGCATTCCTGTTCCTTGCAGTATCCCTTGTGGCCGGCATGGTCTTTTGTGCCGGTTGTACAACTATGCAGCCAACTACACAACAGAAGACCGGAAAACTCGATGGTTTTGATGATTTTGTCACCGCCAAAATGGGAGATTACGAAGTGCCGGGTGCCGTTGTCGGGATTGTCGAGAACGATACCGTTGTATACCTCAAAGGATTCGGCGTCCGGGAGCTTGGGAAACCGGAGAAGATCGATCCCGACACCCGTTTCCAGATTGCATCGGTGTCCAAGTATGTTACCGGGGCATCAATCGGCAGCCTGGTCGATGAAGGAAAACTGGACTGGGACACGCCGGTTGTGACATACCTGCCGGGCTTTGCGCTGAAAGACACGTACGCCGGAGAGCACGCGACCCTCCGCGACCTGCTCGCCCACCGCACCGGCTTCAAGCATTTTGACGGCGACCTGCTGGGCAGGCTCGGGTACTCGAACAAGGAGATGCTGTACCGGATGCGCTACTTAACCCCGGGCACCAGTTTCCGGGAGAAGTACATTTACTCGAATGCGGGTTTCTTCATTGCCGGGGAAGCCGCGGCAAAAGTAGACAACCGGAGCTGGGAGGACTTAACGGATGCCCGGATCATAAGGCCGCTTGGCATGACACGGTCAGGGGCACACCCGGAGACCCTCTACCTTGATGACAACCATTTCTACGGCCACGGCGGTGCCCCGGGGGATGTCCATACCATAGCATTTGAAGAAGCAGGTTTCCCCGCTGCAGGCCAGGTGGTCTCAACCGGCCGGGATATGACGCAGTACCTGCGGATGATGCTTGCCGATGGTTCGATTGACGGAAAGCAGGTCCTCACCCCGAAGACCGTACAGGAAATCCACGCCGCAAGCCTTGTCGCCCCGCACAGCGGGCCCTTAAACGACTTAAACGGGGCTGTGGGTCTCGGCTGCGACTCGTACCATTTCCTGGACCAGCGGGTCATCGAGAAGAACGGGGCGCTTGACGGAGTCCGCTCAATCGTGATCCTCATCCCCGGGAAAAAGACCGGCCTTGTCGTCATCGCAAACAAGCAGCTGACGGTTTTCCCCGAGGCGATCCGGGATGAGTTCCTTGAGCGGTATATCGGGAAGAGCGAAGTTGACCTGCAGGCTAAAGAGAAGGTCAACCAGCAGGGATGGAACTCGCTCATTAAATCCGTTGAACGACCCGCAGATGCAAAACCTGCAACGATCGCCCCCACCGTCATCGCAGGAGCATACAGGAACGACCTATACGGCACGATGCTGGTGAGCGAGGGCGCGGATGCCATGAACATGACATTCCAGCTTGGTCCGAACAAGTACCCGGGCACCCTCATGCACGTGACGGAGAATACCTGGTACTTCTCGTTCCCGAATCCGGATGACCAGGTTGGTTATCTCACATTCAAGACCAGTACACCGGGAGCAGTCATCGGATTTGATTCAGAGGAGATCGGCCCGTTCTCAAGAGCCTAGGAGATCTTCATTGTAAAAGGAAATGAGGGACCATGATGGGGAAGATTGCAGGTTTTATTCTTGTAATTTTTATCTGTACTGCGGGTTGACTGAGATACCTGTGGTAAGATGCCAACGGGTCACTCCCTTCTTTTTACAGAGACACCTCACCCGTTTCCCCGGCATGATCACAAGAAAGAAATGCCGGAAAAGATACCGTATCATCCATACGCAAGGGAGCTGGTAATATTCTGAAAAATCCCACACCAATCATCATTGCAGGACTCATCTGCATCGTCCTCATTGCCGGCTGTGTCTCGTCCCCCGCAGGCCAGTCAGCGGAAGTCCGGACTCTGAACATGCCTTCAGGAACCACCGGGGTAAAGGACATCGATCCAATCATCCCGCAATTCGATGCGTATGCCGGACAACTTTTCAGTAAAAGCAGGGTCCCGGGAATGGCAGTTGCTGTCATAAAAGACGACACCGTCATCTACCTCCGCTGTTTTGGGGTTAAGAACCTCACGACCCGGGAGCCGGTCGGTCCTGACACCCGCTTCCAGCTCGCGTCCATCTCTAAGACCTTCTCATCCGCTTCGATCGCATCTATGGTTGGCAGGAAAGAACTCTCATGGGATGACCGTGTTGCCCCCCTGTATCCCGGCTTCCGGCTCTCCGACCCGTGGGTGTCTGACCATGTCACCATCCGCGACCTCCTCATGCACCGGACGGGACTTCCTGCCTATGGCGGCGATGAACTCCAGGAGATCGGGTACAACCGCTCAGAGATCATCAGCAAACTCCGCCTTGTGCCGCTCACGGGGGATTACCGTTCATCCTATGCGTATTCAAATATCGGCATAACCTCGGCAGCAGAAGCAGCCGCAGGGAAAGCAGGGATGTTGTGGGAGGACCTCGTTGACAATCGGGTGATCGTTCCTGCAGGCCTTGCGAACACGAGCGCACGATTCGCGGACTTCGAGAGCGCCGCAGACCGGGCAGATACTTACTCCATGATGAACGGGACACCGGTGGCGGGCCCGCTCTTAAACGATGACGTGAACAGTCCCGCAGGAGGAGTGAGCTCCACGATCAATGATATGACACGGTACGCCCGGCTCCAGCTGAATGAGGGGAGTATTGATGGCAGGCAGATCATTGATGCCGCGGCCATCAAAGAAACCCACCGTCCGCAGAACATCATGAAGACCACCAGCAACAGTATTACGGCCTATGACCTCGGGTGGGAGACGGTTGCCGAGAACGGGAGAATACGGGTTGAACACGGAGGGGACCTGACAAGCGGGGTCTCCACGTACATCACGTTATATCCTGAAGAGAAGATGGCCATTGTTGTCCTTACCAACGGCTTTCCGGGCGGGCATGTCCTCAAAAAAGCGGTGATCAACGGTTGGGATGACCTGTACTTTACCGGGGCGGTCCAAAAGGACTGGTACAGCGAGATTGAGGCGGGGGTTGCCGCTGCAATGAAACCCGGCGCCTCGGCTGCCGGCCCTCTCGAACAGCTCCCGCCTGCACCGTTGGGTGCACAACCTTCCCGGCCCCATGCAACCTACCAGGGTTCGTACTCCCAGGACTATTACGGCATACTGCGGGTTGAACCGGATGAGGGCGGACTCCGGCTGTATGCCGGCCACCTTGAAGAACCGTTTTTCCTTGTGCCCTATGACGGGGACACGTTCCGTGAAAAGGGGACCGGAACCGCGGTGAATTTCACTACCGGCAGCAACGGGACAGTCACGGGCGTCCATGTTGCCATGTTCGACCACCCGTGGATCAAGGCGGACTTTGTAAAGGCCACCTCCTGATTTTTGCCAGATATGCCCGGGCGAGTGCACAGGCAGGGGGATCAACCCTTCGCGAAGTATTCCAGGTAAAAACCCGCAGGATCAATTCCCGGTTCGCGGTCTTTATATCCACTGCATCCCAGCTCAAATAACTGCTTTGTAGAAATCATTTGGAAAACTCTGACGTTCTCGGGGGCTTTTTCCCCCGCCACTGGGGCACCCCCCATTGCGATGACACGTATTACCTGTAACCTTACCCGGGCTATCGCACTGCGCCCGTCCCCCAACGGGGGACTGGTGGCGCAAGAGGGGGGCAATATATAATATAAAAAAGTTTTCTACAGAGCACAAATAACAACTGACAAAAAAGAAAAGGGTTTTGAGAATGACTGATATACAATCCGCACAATCAACGCTCGCGAGGCTCGTACTGTTCATGGTCTGCCTTGCGATCGCCGGCAGCGCTATTGTAGGAGCCTATTATGTTGCCGTGAACCTTCCGGCCCAGAAAGGGCTGACGGCTCCTGATAATGGCGTAAAGGCTGGTCAGAACAGATGCGAGATCTACAAAGCCTACTGTGAAAACAAACCAGACTTTTATACCTGCCTGGCCTCCTGTATAATCTGCTAACGCATCTTTTTTTTAAAACCGGTTCCATCACAAAGGTATGAACACACAGAAAAGCAGGTACGGGCACCATGGACACCATTTTTTACCGTTTCCGGCTCTGTTGAAACAGGCATGCACCAATCCGTTCACACCCGTTTTAAAAACCAAATTTTTCAATCAGGAATTGGGGATTCTGCGTTCACCTATCTGCTGGCGCCACATTGCATAATACAAACCCTTTTGATCAAGAAGACTCTGGTGTGAACCGGTCTCAACGATCTTTCCCGCCTCCATGACATAGATCACATCTGCGTGCAGTATGGTAGACAGTCGATGAGCTATCAAAATAGTTATCTGGTCCCCATTCGTGGAAATATCCCGGATCGTATTGGTGATATCCTCTTCGGTCAACGAATCGAGTGCCGAAGTCGCTTCATCAAAGATCAACAGGCGGGGATGACGCAGCAAAGCCCGGGCAATGGAGATACGCTGCTTCTCCCCTCCGGACAGCATCATACCACCTTCCCCGATGAGCGTCTCAATACCAGGGGCAGAACGGCTGAGTATCCCGTCACACGAAGCTTTGTGCAATACATCCAGGATTTGCTCATCGGTCGCATCCGACATCACGAACAGGAGGTTTTCCTTTATCGTGCCCGAGAACAACTGGGAGTCCTGCGTTACGAGACCTATCTGCCTGCGCAACGGGTTAAACCTAATAAGTGCTGAGGGCTCACCGTTAAAATATATCTCCCCGCTGTCAGGCCGGTACAATCCCGCCAGGAGCTTCATGAGCGTTGACTTGCCTGCACCGGAAGGACCGACAAACGCGATTGTCTCACCGGTCCTGACGTGGAAAGAAATCCCGTCAATCGCGTTGTAACTGGCAGTCTTGTGACGGAAGACAACGTCTTCAAAACGGATATCGCTAAGCTCGTCAATCTCGATCGGGTTTTCCGGCCGTTCCTCAATCCGCTTCTGCATCAGCTGGTGAAAATTACTGACGGAAGCTTCGACCTCGCGGTAATTCACGATGATGGCACCAAGGTCCTGCAACGGAACAAAGATGATAGCGGTGATGAACTGCATCGAGACCAGTTCCCCCGTGGTAAGGACGTTACGGAAGATTAACCAGAGGAGGATGAATAATATCGACTGCTTCAGGATGGAGAGCGTCGATCCCTGGAAAAACGTCAGCATCCGGACGCGTTTTACTTTCATCATCTCCAGGTTGAAGATCTTTAAATTCTGTTCCCGAATCCTCCTTATCTCGGGGAAGGTGAGGCCAAGACTTTTCACGAGCTCGATGTTCCGGAGGGATTCGGTGATCACCCCCGAGATCTCAAACGTTTCCCGGTTGATCTCTTTCTGCGTTGTCTTGATCTTTTTTGAGAGCAGCCAGGTGAGCGATCCAAGCACGAGAATACCAATGACAAATACCGGTACCAGCAGCCAGTTCTTGGTGAGGGAATACGCGATGAGAAAACCAATGCCCACAAAAGCGGAGAAGAGGACATTGATGAAGGAATTGAAGAAGGTCTGGGTATCCGACCGCACTTTCTGCAATATTGATAACGTCTCGCCGCTCCGCTGGTCCTCGTACTCGTCATAGGAGAGGCGGAGCGTCTGCTCCAGTCCGTCGTTGTAGATCTGCATGCCGAACTGCTGCACGGCAAGGCGGGCGAAATAATCCTGGAACGTTTTTGCAAACCGGGCGAGCACCGCGATCACTACGGCCACTCCCAGCCAGAAAAGCACCCCCGCAACCAGTGCATTTTCCGAAATGTGATTCGGGTTTAAGGCATAATCATCGATAATCATGCCAAAAATAATCGGGTCGACAAGGTTCAGCAGCTGGCTGATGCCCGCTAAAACGAGAGCGACAACGATAAGCCACTTCTGCGGCTTTAAATATTTCCAAAGGATCATCATTATTCTGGCAAACCGGCATTGTTTCTTTTTGTCATATATATTTGATGGCGTGTAAAAAAAGGGTCTGGCAAATTGCCGGCAAGGCCCCATCCGTCCCCGCTAAAGCAGAGAGGCTGGCCCTGCCTTTTTTGGTAAAACCTAAGAAACGCAATTAAAAAAACCTATTATCCATCATCGCACACCTGATAGCGCATGATTGATTCCGGCAAACCTGTTGTAGAGGATACCGAAGAGAACCGGCAGCTCTGCAGGAAGTACTGCATAAACTGCCAGAACTACAAGCGTCATTCCCTTGAAAAATACCAGCCCACCGAACTCTTCTGCGCACGCGGGCAATCATCAGCCACATCGATGAAAATTATAGGATGTTTCTGCCCGGCCTGCGAGCTCTTCACAAAGCACCATCTCCGCGGAGGATATTTCTGCGTCAGGCGCTAGACGAATTTTCTTTTTCTTTTGGGTAAAGTGTCAAAAGAGACCCCGACTTTTTTGGATATTACGACAATATTTTCAAAAATGTCGTCGTAAAAAAAAGGGCTGTATTGACACTTTACCCTTTATGGTACAACCTGTTTTGTCTGGAACTGTGGCCGGATCTTCTCGGAAAAGTATTTTCCAATCTCGCTTGAACGCATGAGATCCGCGTAGACTTTTGGAGGAACACCCGAATACCGGTACACAAGTCCGGATTGAAATTCTATCTCCAGGATTTTTGTGGGTTCGTCATATCCCACAGAGCGCAGTATTCGGGATTTAACGGGCATTCTTTCCAGGAGTATCACTACTGTCTTACAAGTGAGCTGAAGGGTTAAGGGTTTTTATAAAAGTATTGGATAGTCTGCGCTGCATCACTGTCAGTATTCCCGCGCAATGGTACAGCCATGGGCCGGTGCCGGGGTGGCTCCCACCAGGCCGGTGTGGGGGGACGGGTCGGTCTTATGGCAATCGAGAGGACTCGATATATGTGAAAGCGATATGAGGTTTCGTGAAGAGACCGCCAGTGTACCTGAACCCGCAGACAGAGAGCATCACTCATTAGGGAAAAAAGGATATGCAACCTTTATAATTCCCTGATACCATCATGCATATATGCCACCACATTTCGGTATCCCTTTTCTGACCGCGTGTACGGTTATGCTGGTACTTGCCTGTCTCTGCGCCGGTTGTGCTTCCAGCCAGAGCCCGCCACAGCCCGCAAGTGCGACCCCTTCTCCATCAGGTTCTGCAAACGCGATCACCATCAAAAACTTTGCTTTCAGTCCGGCAACGCTGACGATAAAAACGGGAGCAACGGTAACCTGGACCAATGACGACAGTGCGCCCCATACGGTTGTATCCGATGCAGGATCCCCGGTTCCGTTCACTTCACCCCAGCTTGCAACCGGGGCTTCATACCCGCAGACCTTCACCCGGGCCGGGACCTATGGCTACCACTGCTCGATCCATCCGTCGATGAAAGGTACAATTGTCGTGGAACCCTGATACCCCCTTTTTCCCGGCCGCGGAGATCGGTTCGTTTTTCCCGCACGTTAGTAAGACGGGTTCCGTCCGGGTTCCCGCATGGCGGTTGCAACCGTGGGCTGTGAGTGGCGTTCCGGGGGGTAATGGCGGGCCGGCCCGGGGATGAGGGGGGGGATCACTACTCCCGAAATCCTCCCCCGCCATTACCAATAATTTCCCTGTTTGTTTTCATTCAGAGATTCTGTACGGGAACAAAACTGTTACCCGTCTGCATCATCATGGTCCGGGGCAGCTCAATGCCCAGTGCCTCTTTTAAGACCTCCTCTACCGTCTCTACAGGCACAAAGACCAGATCGGCCCGGACATCCCCGGGCACGTCCTGTAAATCCCGCTCGTTCTCTTTTGGCAGGATCACTTTTTTGATTCCTGCACGGTGTGCAGCAAGAACCTTTTCCTTGATTCCTCCCACAGGCAGGACTGCTCCACTCAGGGTAATCTCGCCGGTCATCGCAACGTTCGGATCAACCGTCTTTCCGGTGATTAGGGATGAGAGGGCCGTAAAGAGCGTGACTCCCGCTGATGGCCCGTCTTTCGGCGTTGCCCCGGACGGCACATGAACGTGGATGTCGCTCGTCATGAAATTGAACCCGTTCTGCGTGTTTGCAAGCCGTGACCGGATGAGGCTTAACGAAATTGTAGCCGACTCCTTCATTACGTCTCCGAGCTGGCCGGTGAGGGTGAGTTTGCCGGTCCCGGGCATGAACGTGCCTTCGATGAAGAGGATCTCCCCGCCGACCGGGGTCCATGCAAGCCCGGTGACTACACCGGGAACCGGTTCTTTCCGGGCCACTTCCTGACGGATTAACTCCTTTCCCAATATGCCGTCAAGCTTGTCCGTTGTGACAATGAAGGGAAGCTCGGCTGTACCGGAGACGATCTTCTCGGATACATGCCGTGCCGCTTTTGCAAGTTGCTTCCCGAGCCACCGGACACCCGCTTCACGGGTGTATTTCCCGATGATTACTTTCAACGCCTCATCATCAACCTGGAATTTGTCCGCATCGAGACCGTGCTCTTTGAGAGTCTCAGGGATCAGGTGATCTTTAGCTATGGCGAACTTCTCGTTCTTCGTGTAGCCCGAGATCTCGATCAGTTCCATCCGGTCGACAAGCGGGGCCGGGATTGTTGCAAGGGAATTAGCAGTAGCGATGAACAAGACATCAGAGAGGTCATAAGGGACTTCGAGGTAGTGGTCCGAGAAGGTATTGTTCTGTTCCGGGTCGAGGACCTCTAAAAGGGCGCTCGCCGGATCTCCTGAGTAGGAGAGGGACAACTTGTCGATCTCGTCGAGGATAAAGACCGGGTTTTTCGTACCGGCTTTCTGTATGCCCTGGATGATCCTCCCGGGCAGGGCACCAACATAGGTTCTCCGGTGGCCCCGGATCTCGGCTTCGTCCCGGACGCCGCCGAGGCTAATTCTGACGTACTTTCGCCCGAGCGCTTCAGCGATGCTCTTGCCTAAGCTCGTCTTTCCCGTGCCGGGCGGACCGGCAAAGAGGAGGATAGAGCCCTGCTTCTCGCTTTTAAGTTTCATGACCGCAAGGTGCTGGACGATCCGTTCCTTGACTTTCTCGAGGCCATTGTGATGGCTCTCAAGCACGCGGCGGGCCTCTTTGATATCGATGCTCTTCTTCTCTTCAGTGACCCACGGGAGATCGAGCAGGAGATCGAGATAGTTCCGGATCAAGGAACTTTCATGATTCTGGCTGCCGCCGGTCTCGAGTT
>Ga0074195_1000998_pt1 | contig 45142 bp, 46 predicted proteins | sample EPASupsiteHSE623_FD_64525 | JGI IMG/M metagenome (GOLD analysis project Ga0074195, IMG submission 64525) | Bioremediated contaminated groundwater from EPA Superfund site, New Mexico - Sample HSE6-23 | ecosystem: Environmental > Aquatic > Deep subsurface > Groundwater > Contaminated ...
TGGAGAAAGCAGATCCAGACCAGTGTCCAGCAAGCCATAATTGCTAAAGTTTCACAAGTATGACATTTTAAAAAAACGCGGCGGTATGTCATTTCTATTAAACTTTGACATATGTTAATGGATCCTTGCAGTATTTCTTTAGCTATGCTAATCTTTAGAGCAAATAGGCATAAAAAGGCTTATTAAGCTCTTTGGTATATTTGAATCCATTCAGTGAATTTTTGGGAAAAGGAGACTTCTATGCTGTCGGATTTAGTAACTGCAATGTGGCTAACGGTCAACCGCAAGTGTAATTTTCGATGCTTGTGGTGCTATGCGGAAGGTTCTAATTATCGGGCAAATGACGAAATGTCTTTGGAAAAGGCAATTGGTCTAGTGCGATTGGGAACTGATGTGGGAGCAGGGAAAGTAGTTATTCTTGGCGGAGAACCGACTCTTTGGAGTCATCTTCCCGCACTCATCAGAAAGATTAACGAAGAAAAACCGGAAATTATCCCGGTCATAGTTACAAATGGCCTTCTTTTCTCCAATGATACATTCAGGAAGAAATTTCAAGGGCTGAAATATAGTGTCGGACTGTCGCTGAAAGCGGGCAATGAAGAACAGTATCAAGCGCTTACCAAAACTAACTCTTTCCACCGAGTAAAGAAAGCTATTGGCATCTTGGCGACAGAAGGACGGCTTAACGGCGTCTCAATTACCATCGTCAACCGGATGATTGATAACTTGGTTGAGATGGCGCAGGTTGTTGCTGATGCAGGCGGGAAATCTGTTTCTTTTGAAATGTGTGCGCCAAGTTTTGATGCTAACGGCAATCCTAGCGGGGCATATTTGGTTCCGCCTAAAGTGCTTGCCGATAGGATCGTCCGGGATTATCCGAAACTTGATGAAATAATGAAGGGAAGGGTATATTTTCAAATGAGTGTGCCGTTTTGTCTTTTTCCTGAAGGATTTATTCAAAATCTGGTGGAGAAGAATCAGATTGTTAGCGGCTGCCACGTCCTTAGCCGAAGCGGGCTGATTTTCAATCCCGAAGGGGGCGTGTTGCTTTGCAATTGTCTGTATCATCTTCCCATTGGTTTTTGGGGAGAGGATTTCCAAGACGCTGCCTCGTTTTCCGAGTGGTGGCAGAGAAAGGAGGTCGAAGATCTAAACAGCAGGCTGATTAACTATCCTGCGAAAAAGTGCAAGACGTGCGAGCAGTATGGGTATTGCGGGGGAGGTTGTTCCCTGCAATGGTTTCATTTCAATCCGGAAGAAACTCTTTAAGAGAACGAGAGGAACATTATGAAACGAATCGCTTTGGTAATGCAGAGTTTGTCGCGGCGGATGGATACTGGCGAAACCCCTGATGATCGCCCGGAAGGCTATTCGTCCAAAGCCAAATCTTTCAATTCGCTTTGTGAGAACTGCACGGGACAGTGCAATTGTAACTGCGCCCCTGCATGTAACTGCAGCTAGGGCATGCTAAGTAATAATTGTAGATATACGTAGCAACGTAACATCTGCAATAGCAGGGGAAGCATGATTACGCTTCCCCTTATAATTTTTTCGACAGATTATGCACCCTAAACTTCAATTTAAAATCAACTCAAGAAGGGAAATGCGAAACTTGGAATCTTTTTTAAGGGATTCTCAACTTATGGGCAAAGAAATTTTAGAGTGGGCGATATTTGAAAAATATCCAGACCTTAGGAAGTTGTTCGATAATGATAGACTAATTGATATTAAAGCCATAAAAAACTTTATAAGCTCAAAATATCAAGAAGAGAATAAAATTATTAGAAGTAATCTGGATATTTATAAAATTAATTGGCAGAAAGTAGAAAAACATTTCCTAGTACTAACGGATAAAATAATTGGGAGTAGCTATTGGCCAAAGGGGAAATATATTGCTTATCCTAGTATTTGGGGAATGTTTCCGAGATTTTTAGATGACAAAACTTTTCAATTTCCTTACCAATGCAAAACCGAAAAATATGTCAATGTTATTATTGCTCATGAAATGTTACATTTTATTTTTTTTAACTACTTTTTTCAGAAATATCCAAAATATAAGAATAATAAATATGATTCTTTGGTGTGGAATGTTTCAGAAATATTTAATGTGGTAATCCAAAATTCCCCCGAATGGATAAAATTTTTTAAGCTAAGATCAATAAGTTATCCTGCTCATGAAAAGATTATAAATAAACTTAATAAAAAATATCATAAAAAAGATATTTCAGATGTTGATATGTTAATTAGAGATGTTATTAAAGAATTGCAATAATTGTTGTGGCGAAACTTGAGGTTAAAACTTCGGGGGCATCTTGAAAAGGGTGTCCTCTTTATTTTTCCCCGACAAATTTTATGCTACAATATGTTTAGGGAAAATAAAGATTAAAATTAAAATAAAAAATATATGTTTTGTACCGATATCCCAGCGCCATTTCTTTTAATATTTTCTTCCACAGTCCCGAATCTTCTTTATTACTCTCACGTTCCCGCGGCCTTGATCTCTTTATTTGTAGGGATGTTTGTTTTTCTAAAAAACAGAGAATCACTTGCCAGTAAGTTGCTTTTGTCCACGGCAATAGTTTTTTTCTTATGGTCGTTTTTTGACCTGGTACTTTGGACAAATATCAATAGTCAATTGATAATGTTCGTCTGGTCTTTTGTTAATTTGCTGGAAATGATGGTTTCGGTGTTTACTTTGTATTTCGCCTATGCTTTTATTGAGAAAAAAGATATTTCGTTCAGGATCAAGGTTGTCTTTGCCGCGTTGATTCTGGCTTTTATCGTACTCATTCCTTCCGGTTTCAACTTGGGCGGATTCGACCTGGTTAACTGCGAAGCCGAACAAGGCTCACTTCTTTACTATTTCTATATTTTAGAAGGATTCTTTTCTCTGTTTCTAATTGGATACTTGATTAAGAAAATATTTCAAGCCAAAGGCGACCAAAGAAAACAAGTCGGATATTTTTCCTTGGGAGTGATTCTTTTTCTGGCATCTTTTTCCGGAGCTAACATCGTTGGCAGCATTACGGAGAAATGGGAAATTTTGCAATACGGGCTTTTTGGCATGCCGGTTTTCATGGGTTTCTTGGCGTATCTGATTGTGCGGTATAAGGCCTTTAACATCAAATTGTTCGCCACCAATGCTTTGGTCTTTACGCTTATCATTCTCATTGGTTCCCAATTCTTTTTCGTGCGAAACCCAGTCAATGTGATTCTCACGGGAGTAACCTTTTTGTTGGTGATTATTTTTGGAACCGTTCTCATTAGGACTGTGGGGGAAGAAATCAAAAGAAAAGAAGAACTGCAAGAAATTACCAACAAATTAGCGATCGCCAATGATCAATTGCGAAAATTGGATGAAGCTAAGTCGGAATTTATTTCCATCGCATCGCACCAACTGCGAACTCCGCTCACCGCTATCAAAGGCTTCATTTCCATGCTTTTGGAGGGGTCCTACGGAAAACTGACGAAAAGGCACAAAGATGTGGTCAACAAGGTCTATTCCAGCAACGAGCGGCTCATCCGTTTGGTGGAAGATTTGCTCAATTTGTCGCGAATTGAGTCGGGAAGAATGGAATATGATTTCAAAAAGGTGGATTTGAAAGAAGTCTGCCAGGAAATTTATGATACTTTTGTCATTCGCGCCAAAGAAAGCAAATTGGATTTCAAGTTGAAATTTTCAGAAAAAGAATTGCCGTTGGCGACAACTGACAGAGCGAAAGTGATGGAAGTGATTTCTAATTTGGTGGATAACGCGATTAAATATACTTTAAAAGGCAAAGTGGAATTGTCGGTTGGAGAGTCAGGGGAGAGTGGATTTTTGGAAGTTCGAGTCAAAGACAGTGGGATCGGCATTCCGCAAGAAGAATTACCCTATCTTTTTGCCAAATTTTCTCGAGGGAAAGACATTTCCCGCCTCAACACCGGAGGCACCGGTTTGGGACTGCACGTTGGGAAGCGCATGATTGAATCTCTTCATGGCCGCATCAGTGTCCACTCCGACGGCGAAGGCAAAGGCTCAACTTTCACCGTCACCGTCCCGGTGGAGATGGCGGAATAGGGGATGTTATAAAATTGAATTTAGGATTTTTGAATACGTTGATGAATTTGACGAACTGGTGTTTGTTTGGCATACTTTTGTTATGAGTGGAAAAAATTGGAAAAATCGAAAAGGGTTCAATTGTTGCTGTATAAACCCCCGGGGCTTGAGATAGGCTTTTGATTTTTCTGTTTTCGAAAATTGATTAAAGTTTATCCGAAAGCCCGAAGGGGGCTTTTTTTGTAGCAAGTAGTAACGTAAATATTAAATAGCAAATAAGCATAATCTATATGATCTACAAAAACATCCTGGAAACAATCGGAAAAACACCGATGGTAAAGATAAACAAACTCAATCCCAATCCGAGCGTGGAAATTTTTGCTAAAATTGAAGGAGTGAATCCCGGTGGGAGCATAAAAGACAGGATCGCGCTTAAGATGGTGGAACAAGCCATTGCCGAAGGTGAACTTGAAAAAAACAAAACCATTCTTGAGCCGACTTCCGGAAACACCGGCATCGGTCTTTCTATGCTCGGAGCGGTTTGGGGATACGCGGTGGAAATTGTGATGAGTGAGGCGGTGTCAATGGAGCGGAGAAAAATGATTGAAGCCTATGGCGCTAAAGTGACACTCACTGATCCCAGCAAAGGAACCGACGGCGCGATTTTAAAAGCCAAAGAATTGGTCAAAAAAAACCCAGGAAAATATTTTATGCCCGATCAGTTTTCCAACAAATATAACAAATTGGCCCACTATGAAAACACAGCGCGGGAAATTTGGGAAGATACGAACGGCGAGATTGATTTTTTCGTTTCTTCCATCGGCACTTCCGGAACGATTATGGGCATCAGTGAAGCGCTCAAAAAATTAAACCCGGAGATTAAGATCGTTTGCGCTTATCCGGAACGAGGACACTACATTCAGGGGCTAAAAAATATGGAGGAAGCTATCGTTCCGGCCATTTATGATAAACGCAAAATTGATGATTTCATCATTGTTGAATCAGAGGAGGCTTTCTTTATGGCAAGAGAATTGGCGAGAAAAGAAGGGATTTTTGTCGGGATGTCGAGCGGCGCGGCGATGGTGGCGGCGAAAGAATTGTCTCGGAAGATAAAAAAAGGAAAAATAGTAACTATTTTTCCTGATCGCGGAGAGAAATATTTGAGCACAAAACTGTTTGATTAGCCACACTGGCTTTCTTCTTTTTTCACGTATTCATAAATGATTATTCCGGTGAGAAAGAGAAAAAAAATGATCACGCCGTAAACAGCGGAGCGGCTGTCCAATCCGAATTCAAAAAGAGAAGCGCCGAAAAAATTGAGCAAAAATACATAGGGCAGGTAAGCAATAGCCACTAGAGAAATGAAGTTTTTCCATTTCATTTTAGTCAACCCGATGAGAAAGGTGACGATGTCGGAGGGAAAAAGAGGAATCAGATAAATCAGCCAGAGCAAAATTTTTCCATGATTTTGTAGCAGACAATCATAGCGGTCGAGCTTTTTGGAACTGACAAAATGTTCAATCAGCGGCCTTCCAAAACGCCGCGAAAGAAAAAAAGCGATGCTGGTTCCCAGGAGATTGCCAACGTAGACGTAGATTGCGCCCCAAAATCCGCCAAAAGCGTAGCCGGAAGCAATGGCCAGGATGAACCCGGGAATGGGAGCGACTAATATTTCCAAAGTAAAAAGCAGGATGATAACGATTGGTCCAAAAATTCCAAATTTTCCAATTTGTTCCGCCACAGCTTGAGGAGAGTCAAAAGAAGACAGGAGATAAAAAAACAGCGCGCTTAGAACAATCAAAAAAATCAGAAAAATAGCAAAATTTCTGGCGGCAACATGTTTGTTTTTTATGGGTTTATTGCGTAATGTCATGGCTTTTGTCTAATGTAAAAAATTCAAGGGCGGTTACTTTGATAATAGCAGGAAAAGTTCAAAATATCCAATGGGCGGGAAAAGGACAAAAATCACTTGGCAAAGTCAGATTTTTGTAATAAAATTAGGCGAGTATGAAAATGTCAATCAGCCAATATGCCGGGTTTTGCGATGGGGTGAAAAGGGCCTACGAAATGGTTCGAGATATCGATATGGAACAAGTTTCTCGGCCGGTTTTTATTTTGGGTTCATTGGTTCACAATCAAGACGTTGCTAAAAAAGTTGAAGAAAAAGGGATTGTCAAGATTAGTTGGGAAGAGTTTCAAAAATCAAAGCCGGGCGAAGTGGGGACGCTGATCATCACCGCTCACGGATTTGGTCCGAAAGTTTATGCGTTAGCCCAAGAAAAAGGAGTCAGGATAATTGATGCTACTTGTCCCAAAGTGATCAAAGTTCAGAGATTAGCCAAAATTTATCATGAACGGGGATATGAAATTGTTTTGATTGGCGATAAAGAGCACAAAGAAGTGGTTAGCATTTTTGAATGGGGCGGAGAAAAAGCGCAAATTGTTTCTTCTGAAAAAGATTGGGAAGGGCTGAAAATAGACAGTGGCTCCAAAATGGCGGTACTTTCCCAAACAACTCAGGATTTGGATTTTTTTCGTCGGACAGTTGATTTTATCCAAAGCCAAAAAAAGGACGTGAGAATCATCGACACGATATGTCTAGCTACGCATAATCGGCAAGAGGAGATAAGAAAATTGGCGGCGTCTCATGATTGTGTGGTAGTTGTCGGTTCACCGGATAGCGCCAATTCCAATCGTCTTTACAAGCTTGCCAAGAAAGAAAACGAAAAAGTCTTTTTTGTGGAAAATAGCCAGCAACTGTCGCGGGAGTGGTTTTTGGGAGCAGAAAATATTGCCTTGACAGCAGGCGCGTCTGTGCCAGGGTGGATAATTGACGAAATTTTAGTTTGGTTTTCGAAAATATAGTTTTTCTCAAAAAGCTTGTTTTTTTCCAAAATTTAAGCTACAATTTGGTTATTAAGGAAGGAATAAAAATAAAAATATGCCCAAGATTATTATCGCGGAAGATGATTTGATGATTTCTGATATTTATAAGAAAAAGTTTGAAGAATCCGGGTTTGATGTGATTACTGCTGAGTCGGGAGATCAGGTTTTGACAGCGCTTTCTAAGGAAAAACCGGACATATTGCTCCTTGATCTCTTAATGCCGAGGATGAGCGGATTTGAAGTCATCAAGACCATTAGGACTAAATATGCTCATTTACCGATAAAGATTATTGTTTCGAGCAATCTAAGCCAATCGGAAGATCGAGACAGGGCGATTAAGCTTGGAGCGGAAGGGTTTTTGGTGAAATCGGAATTCACTCCGAGCAATCTAGTGAAAGAAGTGTGCCGGATAACCAATCAATTAGAGGAAGAAAAAAAGAATATTGAAAAATTGAATTCCAAAAACACCAGTAGCAGTTCTGAAATCTCAGAAGAAATAAGTGAAAAGAATATTTTGCTGATTGAAGATGAGGAAGTTTTTTTGGAGATGTTTGGCGATAAGCTTAGACAAGATGGATTTAATGTTGTGGCTGCGAGCAATGGAGTGGCTGGTCTCAAAGAGGCCTTACAAGGGGAATATGATTTGTTTATTATTGATATGGTGATGCCGGGAATGGGTGGCGGTGAAATTGTGGAAAAACTGAAAATGGAAGAAAAAACAAAAGATATTCCGATCATTGTTTTTTCCGCTTCAGTTGATGAAACGGCTGCCAAAGAAGTTGAAAAGATGGGAATCAGCGCTTTTTTTGTGAAGACCCAATTGGTCCCCAGTGATTTGTCGAAAAAAGTGAGTGAAATTTTAATGTAAATTATAATATAGAACTTACGCGCTTGCCGAAAAACTACTAAAAGCGACATGCCCGCTCTAAGATGTTTGATTGCTTGTTTACTGCTATTTTCTCCCATCTTGTAATTAGCTCAGTCCCGTAATTTTTCGTCAAACGCGTAAGTCCTAAAATATTAAACTTGTTATGAAAAGAACTCTTATTGCTGAAACACCAGCTTTGGTTGGACAAACAGTCTCGCTTTCCGGCTGGGTCAACGTGCGCCGTGATCATGGCAAAATCGTTTTTATCGATCTTCGAGACAGAACCGGCATCATTCAAATGGTGGTTATCCCGGACAAAGTGGAGGCTTATGAAGTTTCCAAGGAAATTCGCAGTGAGTATGTGATTGAGGTGGAAGGCTTGGTCAAAGAACGGCCGGGAAGCCAAGGCAAAGACTCTTCTCCGATGGGAAAAGTGGAGTTGGAAGTGGATCGGATAAAAATAATTTCCGCTGTTAACACGGAATTGCCGTTTGATGTTTCTAAAAGTGATCTGGATCTTCCCATTCAAACGCTTCTTGATAATCGTAATCTATCGCTGCGTCACAGGAAAAACAATGATATTTTCAAAGTTTATTCTCAAATTTTGAGGTCATATGCCGAAGTTATGCGGGAGCAGGGTTTCTTGGAGATAAAGACTCCAAAAATTTTGTCTGCGGCAACCGAAGGCGGCGCTAATTTTTTCAAAATAAAATATTTTAAGCGGGAAGCCTTTTTGGCGCAAAGCCCGCAGTTTTACAAACAAGCGGGAGTGGGCGCTTTTGAGCGGGTGTTTGAAATTGGCCCAGTCTTTCGGGCGGAGCCGCATTTTACCACTCGCCATGTTAATGAATATGTCAGTTTTGATGCGGAAATGGGTTTTATTGATACGTTTGAAGATATCATGGATCAGCTGGAGCTTACTATGAAGCGGATTGTGAGTGACATGCAAAAAAATTGCGCTGATATTCTTTCGGAATTTGGCAGTGAATTTTCTGTTCCCAAAAAATTTCCGCGGATCAAATTGACGGAAGCCCTTGAAATTTTGAAAAAAGAATATGGAAAAGAAACCTTGGAAATTGACATCGATCCGGAAGGAGAACGTTTGATTTGTGAGTGGGCAAAAAAAACTTATAGCAGCGATTTTATTTTTCTTACGCATTATCCTGTCAGCATCCGACCTTTTTATGCTATGCCAAGCGCTGATCCGCAATATACCGAAAGTTTTGATCTTATGTATAAAGGGGTGGAAATTGCTACCGGAGGACAGAGAATTCACAACTATGATCAATTAGTGGTTAGCATCAGAAGGCATCGTTTGAATCCGGAAGATTATGAGTCTTATTTGGATATTTTCAAAATTGGAATGCCTCGTCATGGCGGTTGGGGATTGGGTTCAGAAAGAATTTTGCAAAAAACGTTGGGCTTGTCTACGATTAAGGAAGTTATTCTCTTCCCGCGAGATGTGAAAAGGCTTACTCCGTAATTGTCTTTGAGAAAAAATAAACAAAAATAAAAATGTTAGGAAAAGCTATCAACGAAGAAAAAATAGCGCATAAGGAAAATTTCGATCAAAAAAGAGTGAAGTTCATCAGCTTTATCTCTTTTTTGATGGGCTTTGCCCAAGCGTTTGTGCTTTACGTCATGTCAACGTATTTTAAATTGGCTTCCGGTTCGGAAAATCTGGGACCTTTTTATTTTTTAGCTTACGCGGTGATTTTGGTGTTCCTTTTCAATTTGCACAAAATTATCAAAAATATGGGCAAAGTGAATGTTTTTCATTTTGCTCTCCTTATAAAAATTATTGTTTTGTTTTTGCTGTCCATCGTTCCTCCGTCCAAATGGTCGATTATTCTTTTGATTTTCTACATCATATCGGGAAATTTGGAATGGGTTAGCCTGGATGTGATTTTGGAATCGTTTTCACTGGACAATATGTCGGGCAGAATTCGAGGAAAATATTTGACGTTTATCAACGCTGGTTATCTTTTAGGGCCGTTTTTTTCCACAAATGTCTTGAATGACTTCGGCTATGGCGGTGTTTTTTCCACCCTTCTCATTTTCAACGCTTTTATTTTTGTTTTTTCTCTGGTTGGTTTGCATGGAGTTAATCACCGTTTTGAAAGAACGATAACTGTTCGGGAAATTTTTCAAAAAGTTATCCGGAGAAGAAATGTGCTTAGAATTTATTACCTGTCTTTCGCTTTGGAATTTTTCTACGCGCTTACTGTGATTTATGTTCCGCTTTATCTCACGGACTTGGGATTTTCTTGGGATCGGATTGGCTTAATTCTAACCGCTATGCTGTTGCCGTTTGTTTTTATCCAATATCCCATGGGAGTTTTGGCGGACAAAAAGTTGGGAGAAAAAGAGATGCTCATTGTTTCTTTGGTGATTATGGCCGCGTCTTCCTCCGTGCTATATTTTATCTCTACTACCAGCATTCTTATCTGGTCGCTGGCTCTTTTTGCGACTAGAGTCGGAGCGGCGATTTTGGAAGTGATGCGGGATTCATATTTTTACAAACGCATTGACGGCAATGATGTGGATCTCATTAACTTTTTCAGGACAGCGATGCCGGCGGCTTTCATTACCTCTTCTCTCATTACTTTGCCGCTTTTGATTTTTTTTCCGATCAAAACAACTTTTTTAGTGGTAACGGCAGTGGTTTTTTCCGCTCTTTTCCCCGCCTTTTTTTTGGTGGATAATAAGTGCGAAAAAGAAATTTCCAAAGAAAGGCTCTGAGGCGACGTAAGGTTGTCTTTTTCGGTTAAAAAGGGTAAGATAGAGAAGTCTTAATCGTGGAAAAATAATGTCTTATCAAGTTAAGCTGGAAAAATTCGAAGGTCCGATGGATTTGCTTTTAGAGCTAATTGAAAAAGAAAAACTCAATGTAACTGAGCTGAGTTTGGCGCATGTGGCTGATCAGTATCTGGAGTATATTCAAGATAATCAGAACATCCATTTGGAAAACCTGGCTGATTTTTTGTCAGTGGCTTCTAAGTTAATTCTCATTAAATCCAAAGCGCTTCTTCCGATGCTTCGTTTTAGCGAAGAAGAAGAGGAGGAAATCAAGGATTTGACGCTCCATCTGGAAGAGTATAAGAAGTTCAAAGAAATTTCCATTCAAGTTGGAAAGATGGCGCGAAATCGAAGCATTTGTTTTTCCAGGGAAAGCTATCTGGGGGTGGGGGAGATTTTTTATCCGCCGGAAAACATCAATGTTTATGACTTGAAGCAATATTTCTTGCGTGTTTTGGAAGGGATTCCAGTGATTGATATTTTACAAGAAGAAGTTATTAGGGAAGTGATTACTTTGGAAGAACGTATTTCTGATCTGGAAAAAACGATTCGATCAAAAATAGAGACGTCTTTTTCTGAGTTGGTTACAGCGGCAACCGACAAAGTGGATGTGATTGTTTCCTTTTTGGCAATGCTTGAAATGGTGAAACAGAGGATCATTCATGTTGAGCAGGAAGAATTGTTTCAGGATATTAAATTGAGAATGAAAGAAGAATAATCATTAAAATTTGAATTTAGAATTTAATCCTTATGGATCAAGAAAAATTGAAAGCAGTGATTGAGAGTATTCTTTTTGTCAGTGGCGAACCGGTGAAAATTGATCGATTGGTGAAGATTACCGGATCTTCAAAGCCGGAAATCGAGAACGCCTTAATGATCATGCAAGGAGAATATGGCGAAGGACGAGGACTGGTTCTGGTTAGAAAGGAAGAGGTGGCGCAGTTGGCAACCAATCCGGAAAATGCGACTTTTGTGGATGCACTGCTGAAAAGTGAGATTCAGGAACATTTGAGTCCGGCGGCGCTCGAAGTGCTTTCTATTGTCGCTTATCGCGGACCGATAGCCCGAAGCGAAATTGAAGCGATTCGGGGGGTCAATTGCAGTTTTACTTTGCGCGCGCTTTTGATGCGAGGGTTGGTAGAAAGAGTGGATAATCCCAAGGATAACCGGGGATATTTGTATAAAGTTTCCATTGATTTTTTGAAAGTTTTGGGATTGGATTCGATTTCCAAACTTCCCGACTGGGAGAATTTGTCAAAAGATGGTAGAATAGATAGTGTGATCAAGGAAACTTAATAATAGTGACGCAGAATGATTAGTGTACTCATCTCAATTCTTTTGTTGCCTTTTGTTCCCATTTTTATGTACGGCAATTTGACCCAAGAGGCAAGGGTTTCTTTTGGCGCGTTCTTTAATTCTGCAGAAGGGAAAGAAGATCCATCGATGGCAAAGGTATTGGGAGCGGCAAAGGAAAACACTGATAATTTGAAAAATGCTCAAAAATACAATTTGTTTCCTCTTGATAAGGGAGTGGATGCTGAATTTGTTCCGCGAATGATTGAAGGAAAAAAAGACATTGTTCTTTGGGCCGGCTCTTCGGTGGCGATTGATGTTGAAAGTGGAACAATTCTTCATTATGACCAGGGCAGGAAGAGAACCCAGATTGCGTCACTCACCAAAATGATGACGGCAATTTTGGTGATGGAAAAAGTTGATAATCTTGACGAGGAGGTGTCCATTACGAGTGAATCGCTCAGTGTTCCCGGGACAGTCGTCGGTTGTCCAACCAGCGTTCTTTGCAATGCTAATCGAATGTATAAGGGAGAAAAGGTGAAAGTAATTGATCTTTTGAAAGCAATGCTTTTAAATAGCGCTAATGATGCGGCAACTTCTCTGGCCATTCATGTGTCCGGCAGTTCGGAAAAATTTGTCGCGGAAATGAATTCCAAGGCGAAAGAGTTGGGGCTGAAAGACACGAATTTCTGCACCCCTTCAGGACTGGAAATTGATGGAATCGAGGATCAATGCTATTCTTCGGCCTATGACATCGCGCGGATTGCTTCACATTCATTGCAATATGATTTAATTTGGGATATCATGCGAATTCCGGAAGGGCGTTTTTATTCGACTGATGGAAAGTACATGCATGAGCTTAAGAATACTGATATTTTGCTCAATGAGATGCCGCATTGTTTGGGAGGAAAAACCGGTTTCACTCCGCTAGCCGGAAAGTCATTGCTGCTTGCGGCAACGGATCCGACGTCCAAACACAAGATTGTGGCGGTGGTGCTCAATGATGAAAACCGCTGGTCGGACATGAAAATTTTGGTCGATTGGATTTTTGGCAGTTATGAATGGAAATAGCTGTACATGTGATTCGTAATTTGTAAAGAAATACTATGGGGATATCACAAATTCAAACAATTCCGGAAGTGATCAATGTGTTGAAAATTCTTAGCACTGGCTTTTTGGCGTTTGTGTTGGCATTCGCTTTGACACCGGTTCTGACGCATTTTTTGTATAAATATAAAGTAGGCATCAAGATAAAAAGTAATGGAGTGGATGGTGAGAAGCTGACTTATGTAAGCGCGCTTCACAAACACAAAGGAGGAACGCCAACAATGGGAGGCATATTGGTTTGGCTCACTGTGTTTGCCTTGGCTTTTCTTTCTCATTATGTTTTTCCATATATCGCCGAGTGGGTCAACATTAATTTTTTAGCGCGACTTGATTTTTTGAGCCGCTCTCAAGTTTGGTTGCCTCTTTTTGCGTTAGTCGGGGCGGGGATTTTAGGTTTTTTTGATGACTGGATGAGCATTCGAGGATATGGAAAAAACAAGGGAGGCGGAATGCGATTTCTTTCTCGGTTTGGTTGGCTTATCGTAATTTCCGCTCTTGGCGCTTGGTGGTTTTATTATAAACTGGGATGGGATGAAATTCATGTGCCGGCAATGGGGGATTTCTCCATTGGATGGTGGTACGTTCCACTTTTTATGTTTGTAATTCTTTTCGCGGCTATTTCATCCAATGAAACGGATGGTTTGGATGGACTTAATGGAGGTGTGCTTCTAATCGCTTTTTCTTCTTTCGCTACGATTGCTTTTTTTCAAAACAAAGTGGATTTGGCATCTTTTTGCGCGGCTATCGCCGGAGCGCTCCTGGCTTTTCTTTGGTTCAACATTCATCCCGCCAGGTTTTTTATGGGTGACACGGGAGCAGTTTCATTGGGAACAACTTTGGGAGTTGTCGCGATGCTAACCAATTCTGCTTTGGTGCTATTTGTCATTGTTTTTATTTATGTTATTGAATCTGGCTCGGTGGTTATTCAGCTCGCTTCAAAAAGAATCAGAAAGAAAAAAGTTTTTTTGGCGGCGCCGATTCATCATCATTTTGAAGCCTTGGGTTGGCCGGAAACCAAAGTGACGATGCGCGCCTGGATTTTTACGGCGATGGCAGCACTTTTGGGAGTGATAATAGGGATTGTGGGAATGGGAAAATAAATTAAAAATTTCAATTTTCAATTTACAATTTTCAATCAATTTACAATGTTCTAATTTTCAATTAAGAAATTAAGTCATTGAAAATTGATAATTGATTGTGAATTGATCATTGATCATTGAAAATTAATGCAATTAAAAAGAATACAAGACACAAATTTGGAAGGGAAAAAAGTTTTGGTGCGGGTGGATTTTAATGTGGCGGTGGAAAAGGGGAATGCAAAAGAAGATTTTAAGATTTTGGCTGCTAAAGAAACGATTGAATATTTATTGGAAGAAGGAGCGAGTGTTGCCATGATTTCTCATTTGGGTCGTCCTGAAGGCCAAAAAAAACCGGAATTTTCTCTGTCGCAAATTGTTGATGATGCGGAAAAAATGTTAGGAGTAAAAGTTAAATTCGTTTCTGATTGCATTGGCGAAGAAGTAAAAAATGGTTTAGAAAATTTGCAGGATAGTGAAATATTGCTTTTAGAAAATGTCAGATTCTATGAAGGAGATGAAAAAAATAATGAAGAATTTTCAAAAAAACTTGCCGAGCATTTTGATATTTTTGTAAATGACGCTTTTTCCGCTTCTCACCGTGACCATGCGTCTGTTACAGGAATAAGTAAATTTCTTGATAGCTATGCGGGACTGCGGTTGCAAAAAGAGATTGAAGAAATGGAGAAAATCAAGAACGATTTTGAAAAACCGGCTGTAGCGATCATTGGCGGGGCGAAAATTGAAACCAAACTCCCGGTTATAAAATTCTTTGAAGAAAAGTATGATTATATTTTGGTGGGCGGAAAAATTGCTAATGAAGCGCTGGACCAAAAAATTAAGTTTAGTGAAAAAGTAATTTTGCCGTCGGATTTTATCGATGATAGATTGGATATTGGAACGGAAACACTTTCTAAATTCAAGGAAATTATTTCTGGGGCCAAAACCATTGTTTGGAATGGTCCAACTGGAAAGTTTGAAGAAGAAAAATATGCGGTGAGTTCCAACGAAATTTTGAAAGCGGTTTTGGCATCAGGCTCTTACACCGTTGTTGGCGGCGGAGAAACGTTGGAAATTCTTGAAAAAAATGATGCGATGGAAAAAATTAGCTTTGTTTCCACCGGTGGCGGCGCGATGCTTTCCTATCTGAGCGGCGAAAAATTGCCGGGGATAGAAGCTCTAAGAACATAGCACATAACATGTTATAGATAATATATATAATCATTTAGCAATTTTATTTTTATGTCAAAAATCAAAAAAATTTATGCGCGGGAAATTCTGGATTCTAGGGGGAATCCGACAGTGGAAGTGGAAGTCGAGTTGGAATCGGGAATAAAAGGAATGGCTGCGGTGCCGAGCGGCGCTTCGACCGGAAAGCACGAAGCATTGGAACTTAGGGACGGTGACAAAAATCGCTATGGCGGGAAAGGAGTTCTGAAAGCAGTAGAAAACGTGAATAATATTATTGCCAAAGAAATTGATGGGATGGAAGTTTCAGAACAAAAAGAAATTGACGGCAAAATGATTGCATTGGATGGAACGGAAAATAAGTCCAATTTGGGTGCCAACGCGATTTTGGGAATTTCCTTGTCCTGTGCTCGGGCAGCAGCATTAGAAAATAAGTTGCCTTTGTACAAATATATTGCAGAAAGCTTCAAGTTTCCAGCTTCAGGTTTCAAGATCCCGACTCCCATGTTTAACGTGATTAACGGCGGCTTGCATAGCGATTCGGGACTAAGCATTCAGGAGTATAAAATTGTACCAAACGGAATAAAAACGTTTAAGGAGCAATATAGGGCTGGTAGTGAAGTTTTTCAGAAACTGAAAGAAATTCTTTCGGCTGAAGGATATAGCACGGCGGTGGGCGACGAAGGAGGCTTCGCGCCAAGATTGGAAAGCAACGCGCAACCCCTGGATCTCATAAACAAAGCCATTGTGGAAGCCGGATATAAACCAGGAGAAGAAATCAGCGTCGGTATTGACGCCGCTGCCGCGTCTTTTTTTGGCGAGAACGAAGGAAAATATATTTTTAAACCGGAAAACGTTATGCTCTCCCGGGAAGCTTTGGTTAACATTTACAACGAATGGACCCAAAAATATAATGTCATTTCGGTGGAAGACGGTTTGGGCGAGGACGATTGGGAAGGCTGGCGGAATATGAATGAAAAAATGGGCGAGCATATCATGCTTATTGGCGACGATCTTTTGGTGACTAACGTGAAACGAGTGGAAAAGGCCATCTCCGAAAAAGCGTGCAACGCGGTGCTTATCAAAGTCAATCAAATCGGCAGTCTCACTGAGACGATTGATTGCATAAGACTGGCCAAGAAAAACAGTATGAAAACGGTGATTTCTCATCGTTCGGGCGAGACGACGGATGATTTCATTTCTGACTTGGCGGTGGGCGCCGGATGTGAATATATGAAATCAGGATCGTTGTCACGGGGGGAGAGAATTTGCAAGTATAATCGGCTGCTTAGGATTGAAGAAGAAGTCTGAACCACTGGTTAGCACTGATTTTCCTGATTACACTGGATGGGGACTAAACAAGAATATATTTCGTGTAAAAATCAATAGTTTATTTATTAAAATTAAAATTAAATCTAAATTATAGCAAAATAAATCACGTGTCCTCATGTGTTAATCATGTGAGAATCAGTGGTTCTGACAGTGTGATTATGAAATCTCCAACTTTACTTATTATTCTCGATGGTTATGGTATTGCTAAGCCGTCGAAATATAACGCCATAACTTTGGCCAAAAAACCGACGATTGATCGGATGCTTGAGCTTTATCCTAATAATTTGCTGGGGGCGACAGGCGGCGATGTCGGCTTGGAAGATAACAAAATGAGTGGATCGGAAGCGGGGCACATGAATATTGGAGCGGGGCGAGTTGTTTATCAAGATTCATATTACATCACCAAAAGCATTGAGGATGGCAGTTTTTTCATCAATCCTGCTTTGGTGGGCGCGATTAATCATGTCAAAAAATTTGAAAGCAAATTGCATGTTATGGGACTGATGAGTGATTCTGACAGTCCTCACAGTGATCCAGATCATTTTCGCGCTGTTTTGAAATTGGCTAAGAAAAACAAAATCAAAGAAGTTTATTGTCATCTTTTCACGGATGGCAGGGATACGTTTCCTAAAAGTGCGTTAGAACATCTGGCTTTTTTCAAAAAAATAATATCTGAAGAAGGAATTGGAAAAATCGCGTCGCTTTCTGGTCGTGCTTATGCTATGGATCGGACAAAAAATTGGACAAAGATGTCCAAAGCTTATGATGCGCTGGTTTTTGCGAGAGGCGAGAAAGCTCCCGATCCAGAGAATGCAATCAAAAGCGCTTATGATCGAGGTGAAACCGATGAGACATTAGAGCCAACGGTAATTTTTGAAGAATGCGCCTATGTGGAGAAAATCAACGAAAATGATGGAGTAATTTTTTTCAACTTAAGATCAGACAGAGCTCGGCAGTTTTCAAAACTTTTGGTGGCGAACAATAAGCAAAAAATCATTGCTGACAACATGCCTGTAATTGACCGGGTAAAGAATTTATATTTTGTAGCTATGACTGATTTTGGTCCGGACCTGGATGTGCATACGGCTTTCCAAAGTCGACCGGTCTCTTCCACTTTGCCGATGGCGTTGGGAGGACTAAAACAGCTTTATATTTCGGAACTGGAAAAATATGCTCATGTTACCTATTTTTTTAACGGCGGTTATGCTGATCCGGTTGGAGGAGAAAGTCGGATCGTGCTTCCTTCACCGCGCGTGGATAATTATGCGAAAATTCCGGAGATGTCAGCTGATTTGATCACTGATCGAGTGTTGCATGAAATTAACAATGATGCTTATGATTTTGTCACAATCAATTTTGCCAATGCTGATATGGTCGGGCATACAGGTGATTTAAAAGCGACAGTCAAAGCGATTGAAGTCATAGATTTGCAGATAAAGATTTTGGCGGAAGAAGTTTTGAAAAGAAACGGCAACCTTATCATTACTGCCGACCACGGCAATGCGGAGGAGATGTTTGATGAGACAGTGGGCCAAGCCAACACATTTCATACTAAAAATCCAGTGCCGTTTATCTTGGTGTCTGATAGATTGAAAGAGTGTAAAATATCATCCGGTGGTGTGTTGGGTAACATCGCGCCGACAATTTTGGATATTTTGGAAGTAGAAAAACCACTGCCGATGAAATCGGATTCGCTTCTTAGGTAATAATTGTAATAAAATTACACGCTTGTGAAAAACAGCCTTTATTTAATTTTCGATTTTGACAGTACTTTTGTTAAGTTAGAGGCGCTTGATGAGTTAGCGGGCATCGCTCTTTTTGAAAAAGATAATAAAGGAGAAATTATCGGCAAGATCAAACAATTGACAAAACTTGGGATGGAGGGAGCCATCTCTTTTCCTGAATCGCTTTCCCAAAGATTTGAATTTCTTTCAGCCAACAAAAGCCATGTTGAAAAGCTGATTGAACTTTTGCGGAAAAATGTGAGCGATTCAATTGCCAAGAATAAAAAATTTTTTTTGGAAAATAAAGAGAATATTTATATCATCTCGGGCGGTTTCTCCGAGTATATTTATCCGGTGGCAAAAGAATTCGGAATAGAAGAGACACATATTTTGGCAAATAGCTTTTTGTTTGATGAATCTGGAAACGTGATTGGATTTGATAAGACGAAAAACATGAGCCAAGAAAATGGCAAGGCGCGAGAAGTTCAAAGACTAGGTCTTTTCGGAGAAGTTTGGGTGGTGGGCGATGGATATACCGACTATCAAATTAGAGAAGCCGGGGGAGCGGACAAATTCATCGCTTTTTCGGAAAATGTGACGAGAGAAAGTGTTTTCCAAAAAGCCGATCATGTCGTGGCCAACATGGACGAATTGGTGAAATTGATAAAAAAGTATAAAAATTTTTAAAATTACAATTATGACTAAAATTGTATGTATTGGCTCTGCTTGTAAAGATATATTCCTTCCCACCGAAGAAGGCACAGTCATTGATACTCCGGAAGATGTTTTGGCGCAGAAAAAAATTCAATTTGAACTGGGCGCAAAATACAAGATTGAAGATAGGTATGAAACGATTGGCGGTTGCGCGGCTAATGTGGCGGTCGGTCTTTCCAAACTAGGGGCAGAAACGTCGTGCTATTCCCACATTGGAGACGACAAAATTTCCGATTGGATATTAGAAGCGCTCAAGGAAAACGGTGTGGGGACGGAATTAATTACTCATGAATCGAATTGCGCGAGCGATCTTTCAGCTATCCTTGTTGACAAAAGTAGCGCTGAAAGGGTGATTTTCTCTAATCAAAAAGCCAACGCTAAACTTGTGGTGGCGCCCGAAAAACTTGATGGATACGAGTGGATTTTTATCGGAGACTTGCATGGCGAGTGGCAGGAAAAATTGGATGTAATCGTCTCATTCGCGCAGGAAAAAAATATTAAAATTGCTTACAATCCCAGACAAGCTAACATTCATGATGATTCTAACAAAATTATTCAAGTGATTTCTTTTTCCGAAGTTTTGTTTCTCAATAAAGACGAAGCAATGGAGTTGGTTTCTACTTTGGACCACAATCCTCCCGAAGAAAATTTGAAAGAAGAACTTTTTCTGCTCAAAGAACTTTTTCAATTGGGTTCCAAAATTGTGGTGATCACTGACGGTCTTCGCGGCGCTTGGGTGTACGATGGAAAAAATATTTTGCATACGGAGGGTATCAAAGTTGCAGCGGTTGACTCCACCGGCGCTGGCGACGCTTTTTGCAGCGGATTTTTAGCTGGCTATCTTAAAGAAAAATCATTGGAAGATTGTCTTGGCTGGGGAATTGCCAACAGTTCCAATGAAGTGCAGTTCTATGGTTCTATCGGCGGACTTTTGGATGAAAATACGATTTTGGAAAAAACAAAAACCATTAATTCCACCGCCCTTTAGGGCGGGTTTTGAAGCCTTAGCTTCGCAAGTGTGGCTAAAGCAACAAAACCTCGACTAAAGTCGAGTGGAATTCAGAAAGTAAATAATGCAAAAGAAAAGCATAAAAGAAAGTAAAATAAATATTTGGTCGGATAATACAATTTATTTTTTGACCGATTCTACTTATTTGCATTATCCATATTTCACTACTGATCAACAAAAGCAAATAGTGCTAAATCAGTTTAAGAAGATAAAAGAAAAATTAGATATTCCATTTTCTGCGTATAGTATTTCTAAAAACCATTACCATACGAAATTTTTTCTAAAGAACGGAACAGATATGGTCAAAATAAAACAGTTGCTAAGAGGTGGTATATCCCATGAATATAAAAAAAGATACGAAGTTCCTTATAAAGAAATGTGGCAAAGCAAAAAAATTCTTATTATTAATTCTGAGGAGGTAGATTGGAAAGTTACGGGATATATCATAGGGAATTTGTTAAAGCATAAAGAAGTGAGCACTTTTTTCGAATTAAAAGATAATCCCTTTTCTACTTTTGGATATATGGCAGGTAAGTACGGGGAAGAAGAAATGAAAGATTTAGTATATAGTATAATTGAAATAAACGAAGATGCTTTTGGCGGAGTGGATGTGAAGCAATTCGATGGCACGCGGCTAAAGCCGCAGTAACCCGCCCTAAAGGGCGGTGGAATTCTAGTGATTCCACTGGACTTTAGTCCAGGTTTCACGGCTTTAGCCGCTTAGAGTAAAATCACATGAGTCAATTAAAAAATACTCGAGACATAGTTCTTTTAATAGAAAAAGATCCATGGATGATGGATATTTTAAGGGCGGTAAAATCATTAGGGCTTCCTGATTGGTGGATTGGCGCAGGATTTGTACGTAATAAAGTATGGGACCATCTTAATGCATACAAACATAGAACTCCGCTTGGAGATATTGATGTAATATATTTTGATAGAGAAAACACTAATGAACAAAAAGAAAAGGAATTAGAAAAAAAGCTCAAGGAAATAGCCTCTAACTTGCCATGGTCAGTAAAAAACCAAGCCAGAATGCATTTAGTCAATAGTTGTGAGGCCTATCAATCATCAACGGATGCTTTGTCGAAATGGCCGGAAACAGCTACCAGCATTGCCATTAAGTTAGATGAGCGTAATAAAATAATTACCAATTTTCCGCACGGGATAGCTGATCTTATTAATCTTCGTGTCCGACCCACACCTAATTTCATGTCAAAAAAGGAAATTTATGAAAATAGATTGAGAAAAAAAGATTGGCCGTCAAAATGGCCAACACTGGATATTTTTCATTTCGAATAAAAAATTTTAGTAAATAAATCAAAAAACATTTATGACTCTTGAAAAAATTTTTAATCCGCAGTCTATTGCTATTGTCGGCGCGTCGGAAGAAACAGGAAAAGTTGGGAACGTGATCGCTAAAAATATTCTCGAACTTGGGTATAAAGGAGAAGTGTTTTTGGTTAATCCAAAGCACGATGAAATATTTGGAAAAAAATGTTACAAAAGTTTGTCCGAAATTGAAAAATCGGTCGATGTGGCAATTATGGCCATTCCGGCTAAGTTTGTGAATGATGAGGTGAAAAACAGTGTGGATAAGGTTAAAAATTTTGTCATTGTTTCTGCCGGATTTTCGGAGGTCGGGGAAGAAGGAAAGAAGCGCGAAGAAGAACTTCTGCAGATTGCCGAAAAAAATAATCTAAATATCTTAGGTCCCAATTGTCTGGGATTTATTATTCCTCGCCTCAATCTCAATGCTTCTTTTGCCGGAGGGATGTCTGAATCGGGAAATATTGCTTTTATCTCCCAGTCGGGGGCCTTGGCTGTTGCGATGATGGACGTCGCTAAGAAAGAGAACATCAAATTTTCTTCCATCATATCAATTGGCAACAAAATACAGATCGGCGAAACAGAAGCATTAGAATATTTTTTAAAAGATCCGGAAACAAAAGTTATTGGAATGTATCTTGAAGGGATAAAAGATGGTTTGAAATTTATTAAAGTTTCATCCAGAGCAACTAAAGAAAAGCCAATTGTCATAATCAAAGCTGGAAAAACTGAACGTGCTCAAAAAGCGATTTCTTCACACACTGGTGCTCTTGCTGGGAGCGAAAAGATAACCAAGGCAGTGTTCGATAAGACGGGAGTCATTGAAGCCCAAAACTTGGAAGAATTCTTTGATTTGGTCGAGCTAGTCTCCAGTGTCAATGCACCGGTTACTAATAAGGTAGTCGTTATAACTAATGCCGGTGGTCCGGGAGTACTCACCACGGACGCTTTTTCTGGAAAAAATATAGAATTAGCCGATATCGAGGAAAAAACTAGGGGAAAGCTTTCCAAGATTCTTCCGGTTGAATCAGCTCTTTCTAATCCGATCGATTTATTGGGGGATGCCAAGGAAGATAGATATTCCGGTGTTTTGAAAATTGTTGAAAAAGATGCAAATATTGGAACAGTAATTTGTGTCCTTACTCCGCAGGATCAGACTCCGGTCGACAAGATTGCCAAAAAGATAATAAATTTTAGGCGCAAAACAAAAAAAACGGTAGTAACAGTTTTTATTGGAGGAGATCGGGTAAAAAAAGCGGTGAGAAAACTGGAAGAAAATGGAATTCCCAACTTCGTTTTTCCTGATCGGGCGGTGAAAGCGCTTGATAGTTACTACACGTGGAATGTCAAGAAGAATGACATCCCAGTAGAGGTGGAGGAAAATATAAATAGTGAAAGAAAAGAAAAAGCGGAAAAGATAATAGAAAAAGCCAAATCCGAGGGCAGGAACGCGTTATATTTTTCAGAAGCTGGTGACATGATGAAGCAATACGGAATCAACTGCATTGAAAGCGTAAATATTCCAGGTTCCAAAAACTCAGTTGGTCTCCTCGAGCCTTACGCGGGACCTTATCCGGTAGTGTTAAAGGTTGATAGCGACAAGGTTCTTCACAAAACTGATAAGAAAGGGTTGATATTAGACATTAAGAACCAAAAAGAATTGGAAAAATCCATATTAGAAATGAAAGATAATTTTCCTGGCGAGCGGTTAATTATTCAACCTATGATGCCGCGTGACACAGAAATTATTTTGGGAATAAAAAAAGATCCGATTTTTGGGCCGGTTATTGTTTATGGTTTGGGCGGTATTTATACGGAAGTTTTTAAAATGGTTGATTTTTTGATTTCTCCCGCCAGTGAAGAGGAAATAATAGAAAGCCTCAAGAGAAGCAAAATCAAGTTTTTGTTTCAAGAAACGAGAGGCCAAAAAGCATATAATATCTCTGAATTCGCCCAAATTGCTTTTGGACTAGTTAGCCTTTCTAAAGAAGTAGGAAATATTTCCGAGTTTGATATAAATCCGCTTCTTATCTATAATGACAATAAGCCGGCAGTGGCAGTGGATGTGAAAATAATTATCTAAAATAAAATTATGGCCAAAAAAATCTTGATTGTTGACGATGATGAAACAATCAGAACCAATTATGTTGACATTTTTAACGCGGAAAATTTTGATGTGATTGAAGCGGTTGACGGCCTTGAAGGATTAGCCAAAGCAACAGAGGAAAACCCAGAAGTGATTATTACTGGAATCATCATGCCCAGGATGGATGGATTTACTTTGATTCAAGAACTCAAAAAAAATGTAGCAACGAGTTCTATTCCGGTGTTCATTAATTCCCATATGGGGCGGGAAGAAGATAATTTGAGAGCTAAAGATTTGGAGGTGAGAGATTTTTTTGTTCAAGGGATGGTGACTCCCAAACAAGTGGTGGAGCGAGTGAAAGCGGTTTTTTCTCCGACCGGATACAAATTAAAGTTTAATGTCGATGAATTGGACGCTCCAAAAATTGCCAATGATTTTCACTTTAAAAAAGATTTTTCTTGTCCGGAATGTTCGGAAACAATGACTTTGGAGTTGGAGATATTGGACATCGGTAAACACATTTTTTCTGCTAAATTTGTCTGTCCTAAATGCGGGAGTAAATTGAAAAGCCTGCAATAATAGCCATGGATTTTGTTTGGAATGTAAAAAATAATAAGTTTGTTTTTGACCGGGAATTGGAAAAAAAATACCACCCGGTCGTTTTGAACTTGCTTTCTTCCAGGGGGATGAAAAATCAAAAAGAAATCGAGAATTTTTTTGAGTTTGATTATGAAACACTCACTGATCCTGCTAAGATTTTCGGAATGGAAATGGCTATCGAACGGATAAGGAAAGCTCGGGAAAAAAAAGAAACAGTGGCAATTTTTGGCGACTATGATGCGGACGGTGTGACCGCGACAGCGCTTCTTTTTGAAACGCTGACCGATTTAGGATTTAAGAACGTTACTTATTATATTCCGGACCGACAATTGGAAGGATATGGGATGAACGCTAACGCGGTTGAATATCTAAGCAATCAAGGAGTGAAGTTGATCATAACAGTTGATTGCGGGATAACCAATGTTTCCGAAGTGGAAAGAGCCCAAAAATTGGGAATGGATGTGATTGTTACTGACCATCATCATGTTCCACAAAAGTTGCCAAAAGCGGTGTCTTGCATCAATCCGCATTTGTCGGACTCCGGTTTTGGTTATGAAAATCTGGCCGGTGTGGGAGTGGCGTTCGTCTTGGCTAAGGGTTTGTACCAAGCTTTGGCGCCGGAGCGAATTGATCAGCTCAAGTGGAATTTGGACTTGGTGGCGATTGGAACCGTGGCGGATTGTGTGCCGCTTCTTTCGGAAAATCGGGTGCTTGTGAAATATGGCATGGTGGTTCTTTCCAAAACCAGGCGCGCCGGGCTTTTGGAGTTGTTTCAGGTAGGAAGAATTCAAATAGAAGAAAACTCCATTCCGGATACGCATAAAATCGCGTTTCAAATTACTCCCCGGATAAACGCAGCCGGTCGAATGGATCATGCTAATGCGGCCTATCATTTGATGGTTGAGAAGGATCGCGCGAAAGCGCATAATTTGGCGGTAGAGTTGGAAAGCAAAAATCAAGACAGACAAAAAATTACGGCGGAAATCGTGAGGGAAATCCAAGTTATTGCAAACAATGTTTATAAGGACAAGAAATTTATCTTTGTTGAAAACGAGTATTGGCCGGTGGGTATCTTGGGGCTGGTGGCGGGGAAAATAGCGGAGGAATTTCGAAAACCTACGATCATTTTGCAAAAACAGGAGCGTGAGTTTGTCGGGTCGCTTCGAAGTGTTCCCAATGTGCATATCATGGAAGTGTTGAATGAATGTTCCGATTTACTGTCAAAATTTGGCGGACACGCTCAAGCAGCCGGAGTGTCAGTTGTCAAAGAAAACATGGAAAAGTTTTACGAACGCTTTTCGGAAAAGATAACGGAGAAAATGGAGGGCGTGGAAATCGTTTCTTCTTTTGAAGTTGACATGGAAATTTTGGCGGATGACTTGAATTGGGAGTTGGCGGAAGAACTCAAAAAAATGGAACCGTTCGGACAAGGAAATCCGGAGCCGGTCTTTTTGATGAAAAATATGACGGTTGTCGAGACGCGAGTGGTGGGCAACGGCAGCAAACATTTGAAACTTTCTCTTCGACCGCCGGGGAACGCCCCCAAAATTTTTGATGCGATCGGGTTTTCGATGGGGGAAAAACAGGCAGATTTAAAAGTAGGCGATCAAATTGACATAGTTTTTAACTTAAAAGAAGACGAATGGAGCGGGAACAAAAAGTTGCAGCTTAGGCTGATAGATTTGAGGTTATCAAAATAAAATACGGAGGATATTTTTGAAAATAAAAAATTTTAAATCAATGTAAATTACAAACAAAATGATTAAAATCAATGCTATTATTTTCGATATGAACGGTGTGATTATTGATGACGAAAAAATACATGAACAGGCCTTTCGATCTGTGGTTAAAGAATTTAATTATGACCTAACGTCCCAAGATTACAAAGATATTTTTCAAGGGAAAACTGACAAGGCGGGTTTCTTGGCATTTATGAAAAAAATTCATGTTCATGACTTTGATTTGCAAATGCTTAAGCAAAAGAAAATAGCGGAATATTTTAAACTAATAGATAATCAAATAGAAAGTATCCCCGGTGTAGCAGAATTGATACACAAAGTAAGCAAAGAATATAAATTGGCTTTAGTATCATCGGCTAATTCACAAGAAGTGGAGGTAATTCTTGTTAAGTTGAATTTGAAGGAATATTTTTTGCTGGTAGTATCAGGAGATGATGTGCAAAAAGGAAAACCCGATCCACAACCATACATCATGGCTCTTAGGAAATTAGGTGAAAAACCGGAAAATTGTATAGTAATTGAAGATACTAGTACGGGCATAAAATCGGCCAAAGCGGCGGGAGTTTTTTGTATAGCTATTACCACTACCCATGAAAAAAAAGATCTGATTGAGGCTGATAAAATAGTGGATAACTATGATCAAGTTCGGGAAATTTTGAGGAAAACAGAAAAAATTTAAATACAACTACTTTAATAAAAAATAGTTAAAATATTAAAACCATGGAACAGATAATAAAAATGTATACCGATGGGGGGGCGCGGAACAATCCTGGGCCGGCGGCGATTGGAGTTTGGATTCCTACGCTCGACAAAAAGTATGGCGAGTGCATTGGAACGGCGACCAACAATGTGGCGGAATATGCCGCTTTGATTTGGGGTTTGAAAAAATTGAAGCAACTTTTGGGGAAAGACAAGACGAAACAGTATGCAATCGAGTGCTATTTGGACAGCGAATTGGTGGTGAAGCAGCTTAATCATGAATATAAACTCAAAGAAGAATATATTCAAAAAAATTTCATCGAAATTTGGAATTTGTCGCTTGATTTTAAGTCGGTAAAGTTCTATCATATACCTAGAGAGGAAAACAAAATAGCGGACGCCATGGTGAATGAAGCACTGGATGAGAAATGCAAGCAAGAAAGGTTAGTTTAAAAAATCAGAACCACTGATTATCACATGATTTCCGCCAGCTGGCGGACTGATTCCTCATGATTTATACGTTCCGCGTGAACATGTATAACCAGTGTTAATCAGCGGGCGAGATATTTTATGCTAAAATACAAAAAAACAATCATTTTCATAGCAATTCTCGCATTGGCAATGGGGGGGTATTTTTACATCCAATCAAAAAAGCCAAAAGTTGAATATACTACGGCGCCGGTGGAAAAAGGGACGCTTTCGCAAACCGTTTCGGCGACCGGAGACTTGAAAGACGACGCGGAGATTGTTCTCAATTTTGAAATTGGCGGGCGAATCACCAAGGTTTTGGTGGAAAAAGGCGACAAAGTGGCGGCGGGTGACATTGTCGCTATGCTTGACGATGTCAATCTTTCCGGGCAACTGAAACAAGCCAAATCGGTTTTGGATCGGTCAATCGCGGATGCGGCAACAAATGATGATGTGGTCCGGGAAGCGGAAGTGGCGGTGGAAAATGCCGAAGACGCGCTCGACAAAACTGAAGACCTCAATGACCAAAATGTCAAAGCGGCCGAAGTGGCGGTGGAAAATGCCGAGGACTATTTGGACGATGCGGAAACACTCTATAATAATTCTTCGACTGACACTAACAAGCTAACTTTGACAACAGCGGAAAACAGTCTCAACTCCGCCAAACAATCATTGAAAACTGCCAAGGAGCAAGCTGACCTTTCGGAAGTGAATGCGGAAAATGTTTTGAACGCGGCAAAAGCCAGGTTGGAAACTGCTAAATCGGAATTCTCCCGACGGTCTCGCGACGCGTCTGTTGAAAATGCTCGGGCCGGATACGAAATTGCGCTTAATAATCTGTCCAAAACCATTCTTCGCGCTCCGGCGTCGGGAACTATTGTCGAAGTCAACAACAAAATTGGAGAAATTTTAGGAACCGGAGTGATCAAAGAATCTTTTGCCCGGCTTGTGACCAATGACTTTATCATCGAATCAAACATTCCCGAGTCGGATATTGTGAAAGTGAAATTGGCCCAAAAAGCGACTGTCACTTTTGACGCACTTCCGAGCGGAGAAGAATTTGAAGCGGAGGTGATTGAAATCAACCCGGCAGAAACTGTGATTCAAGACGTGGTGTATTATGGAATAAAATTAAAACTTTCTAACATTGACCAACGTCTAAAGACCGGCATGAGCGCTAACATTGATGTCAGGACTAACGAAAAACAAGACGCACTTTCAATTCCGGCGCGCGCCATCAAGACCGAAGGGGGAGAAAAATTTGTGGATGTTTTGAAGGAAGATGGTTTGACAACCGAACGGGTGAAAATCACCACTGGCCTTGAAGGGGACGAAGGCATGATCGAAGTGAAATCGGGACTGAAAGAAGGGCAAAAAGTGGTAACGTTTGTGAAAGATGTCTGAACCACTGACCTGCCGGCCGGCCTGCCTGTCCGGTAGGCAGGTAGGCGGGTTATCACATGATTTCCGCCAGCTGGCGGACTGATTTCACCTGATTATGAAAGAGGAAAATTATTCGAAAAATAAAAAAGCAGGCTGCATACGTGGTGCGAACCTGCTTGGATGATCGCTTTTGGCTGTTTAGGAACGGGATGGTTCATGTCAGGAGACGCTGAACCGACAACGACAACTCTTATTCGGGCTTTTTATTTCATACTCGTATTCAGAAATGTTAAAGATATGCATTAGAATTCCCAGGATTACTTCTAATTGTTTCTCTGTTACTGATATTGATGTGCCTGAGAGTTCTAAAAATAACTGTTTTCGCAAAGGGAAGGTATGAACTTCTATGTTTCCTTCTTCAAAAAGAATAAAACCAGAAATGCCTTTATCTTCTTTAACAGCGCCGCTATAGGAAAACACATGAGGTGGCATAATCGGAACGAGGTTTAAGTGATCGCAGGCTTTCTCGAGAAAATTGGAAATAATTTCTTTGTCGCCCAGTGCCTTATCATTTAAACAAGTGCTTTTTATGGTCAGACTAGATTTTTCCATGGAAACCTCCTGTTTTGGAAGGATCAACAATAAATATATATTCCCTTAAATAAGTCTTATTTTTAGACTAACTTTTTAAACAACAACACTTAATTATACACCTAAATCCATGAAAAATCAAGAGGCAGATCGACCAATTATCCAAGTCGAAAACTTGTGTAAGACTTATGACAATGAAGGGGTGAAAACTACGGCGCTCTCAGGGGCGACTTTTGAGATTCAAAAGGGGGAGTTTGTGTCGATTATGGGGCCGTCAGGGTCGGGAAAATCGACTTTGATGCAGATCCTGGGACTGCTTGATCGTCCAAGCGAAGGGAAATATTTTTTTGAAGGACGGGACACTTTTGGATTTGATGACGATACATTGGCGGTGATTCGCAACAAAAAAATCGGCTTTGTCTTTCAGTCGTTTAACTTACTGCCGCGAACCAGCGTGTTTGAAAACGTGGAACTCCCGCTTCTCTATGACGAAAAACCGGACAAAAATAATGCCAAAAAAGTCATGGACGCTCTGACGTCAGTGGGAATGGAACATCGCGCCGCTTATCTTTCCAACCAGCTTTCCGGCGGGGAAAAACAGCGAGTGGCGATTGCCAGAGCTCTCGTTAATGATCCGGAAGTGGTCTTTGCCGATGAACCGACGGGAAATCTGGATTCGAAATCCGGTCTCAAAGTGATGAGAATTTTGCAGCATCTCAACGAGCAGGGAAAAACCATCATTCTTGTTACCCACGAAACTTTCACCGCTGAACACGCCAAAAGAATTCTTTATGTCAAAGATGGTAATATAATTGCGGATGATTTAGTGAAAAACAGGAGGATAGCCAGCGAAGAAGGGGAACTTTTGAAATAATCCGAACCACTGATTATCACTGAATTAACATGATTACACTGAGTTTGTGGTTTTTCATGTGAAATCAGTCCGCCAGCTGGCGGAAATTATGTGATAACCCGCCTACCTGCCTACCGGACAGGCAGGCCGGCCGGCAGGTCAGCGGTTCAGACGTTATGAGAATCATCGATCCTATCAAAATATCATATAAAAACCTGATGGCGGCCAAATTCCGTTCTTTTTTGACGATTCTCGGTGTTATCATCGGAATCGCTTCGGTGATCATTGTTATGGCAATTGGGGCGAGCGCGCAAAAGTTGCTGCTTGATCAAGTGAGTGGCATTGGGTCGAACTTGGTGGGAATTTTGCCGGGCGCGTCGGAAGAGGACGGTCCGCCGGCGTCCGCTCTTGGCGTGGTGACTACGACCCTAAAATATTCTGATCTGCGGGCGATTCTCAACAAAAAAAACGCGCCCAATGTTGTCTCTGCCAGCGGATATGTGAGCGGCGTCGCTACGATCAAAAGCCAGACCGAATCTTTTGAATCAAGTTTTCAAGGAGTGAGCGCCAGTCTTATCGAAGTGGAAAATCTAACGCTCTCGTCCGGACGGTTTTTTATGCCGGAAGAAGATACTAATCTTTCCCGAGTAGCGGTTTTGGGTTTCAATCGGGCGCGGGATCTTTTCCCTAACGTTGATCCGATCGGAAAAAATATAACTGTCAAAGGAAATTCTTTCACCGTGGTCGGCGTTCTCGCCGAGCGAGGTTCGGTGGCATTTTCCAGTCCGGATGATTTGGTTTATGTTCCACTTTACACCGCGCAAAAAACACTCTTAGGGATTGATTATTTGAATTTTATGCGCGCCAAAGTCGACTCGCCGGAAAATCTTCCTCGAGCGGTTTCAGATATCAAAATGACTATTCGGGAGCAGCATGGAATCAAAGACGCAATTGACGATGACTTTTCTGTTCGAGATGCGGCGCAAGCTCTCTCGACGCTCATGAATGTGACCAATGTTCTCAAATATTTTTTAGCAGCCATTGCCGCTATTTCACTTGTGGTGGGCGGAGTAGGGATTATGAATATTATGTTAATCTCAGTTAATCAAAGAATTCGAGAAGTCGGTCTTCGAAAAGCGGTTGGCGCGAAATCGGTGCACATCATCTGGCAGTTTTTGATTGAAGCCGGATTTATCACTCTCGCTGGCGGAGTTTTGGGAATAATTTTTGGAGTGCTGGTCGCTTTTTTGGCAGCGGTGATCATTCAAAGCTTGGGATACAGCTGGGACTTTATCGTCACTTGGCAAGCAATGGCTTTGGCGCTGTTTGTTTCGGCGATTGTTGGATTGAGTTTTGGCAGCTATCCGGCCCGGAAAGCGTCAAAGATTAGTCCGATGGAAGCTCTTAGGTATGAATAGAATTTTCAATTTTTAATTTTCAAACAATTTCTAATTTCTTAATGATTTAATTTTAAAATTGAGAAATTGAGTCATTGAAGATTGTTTGAAAATTGAAAATTGAAAAATTTTTGTATGCGCAAATTATTCACTCCAATTAAATTAGCCGTGCATAATCTTCGTTCCAATGTGGCACGGACAACTTTCACGCTTCTTGGCGTGGTGATTGGCATTACCTCGGTGATCTTGGTGACTTCCACCGGTGATGGAGTGAAAAGTTATATCTTGGGTCAAATAGAAAGTTTTGGAACGGACGTGATTCAGGCGGAAGTGAAAATTCCGGCGGTAGGGAAAAACTCTTCCACCAATGCCACTTCACAAGCAATGGGAGTACAAATCACCACACTGACCGTTTCTGATGCCGAGGCGATAAAAAAATTGCCCAATGTTCGAGAAGTTTATGCCGGGACAATTGGCCAGGAAATTGTAAACTATTTGGGAACAAACAAACGAGTATTGCTTTTTGGAGCGGGCGCAGGCGTGCCAGAGGTTGATCCGGGGGTGAAGATTGCAGAGGGTAATTTTTATTCAGAAGCCGAGGACAACTCTTTGGCGCAAGTGGTGGTTTTGGGGTCAGATGTGAAAGACTCTCTTTTTGGGGATGAAAGCGCGATTGGGAAAGAGGTGCGGATTAAGGGGCAAAATTACAAGGTAGTTGGAACATTGGTTCCGCGCGGGTCAGTTACTTTTTTCAATTTGGATGATCTCATGTATGTGCCGGTTCAAACTTTGCAAAAGAAAATCTTGGGCGTGAATTATGTCCGATCGATAACAGTTCGAGTGGAAGATGAAAATTTGTTGGACGTGACGGGAGAGGATATGACTGATCTTTTGCGAAGAAAACATAACATTAACGATCCCTTGAAGGATGATTTTTCCGTTACTTCCATAAAAGAAGCGCAAGAAACTATCAGTGATGTTTTTGGAACGATTAACATTTTGCTTTTGGCGCTCACTTCCATTTCTCTTATTGTCGGCGGAGTGGGAATTATGAATGTTATGTATGTGGCGGTGACCGAGAGAACTTTTGAAATTGGCCTTCGAAAATCGGTGGGAGCGCGAGCAGGTGATATTTTGCGTCAATTTCTGTGGGAAGCGGTTTTCATAACTTTTCTTGGCGGAGTGGCGGGGATCATCTTGGGTTTTATTTTAATTAAAATCATTACTTTGGTTTTTTCCGGTCTGGGCTTTGATTTGATTTTTTCTCTTACTTGGGGTTCGGTTTTTTTGGCAACGGCTTTTTCGATGGCAACGGGAATAATTTTCGGCTACTATCCGGCCAAAAAAGCGGCAAGCCTCACTCCGGTGGAAGCGCTCAGAAAAGAATAAATACGATTTGACTCGCTAATATCTAACTGGCATCAGGCAGACATGCGAATCTGCGATTATAATTCGGACTGGTTTAATTATGCAATAAAAGACAAAAACCACAAGTTGTGGGGTTTTTTTGTATGTGGTAATGTATATAATAATCTGATAATTATTTAATTTTATTGCGTTATGGAGGAAGAAAATAAAATAAATGAAGCGCAGGTTTCGTTGTCTAGCGATGACAGTGAAACTATTGTTGGACAGGAGATTTCCGAGGAAGAAGTTCAAGAGAAAAAAAGAAGAGACTTCCGCATCGAATTGATTCTATTTTTCGTGTTGGGAATCCTTATGGGAGTTGCGTTCAAGAATGAAGCGTTAAAAAAGATCACCATGGGCTATGATGATTATCGTATGAAATTGTTTTCACAGGATTATAATATCAACAAAATGCAAAGCGATTTGATTCAAAAAACTGTGGATGAACAAGCGGCGAAAGAAGATGGCGCCGCAAATGAAGAAACTCAGCCGGTTGAAGACGATTCCAATCAGGAACCTTCTCCGGTTGAGGAAGATAACCAATAATAATTAATTTCAATAAAATTTCATGGAAGATTATACGCAAGAGCAATGTGATTGTGAAAAGAAAGATAAGAAAATGAAAAATTTGGTTTCAATTAGTATCCTTCTTTTCGGACTTTTTGTCGGGAGTATTTTTGTCGATGTGGCGCAGTTGGTTCAAGGCAGCGGTTTTTCTCAAAAAAATTTGTCCGAAACCGATATCTTTGAAGCTTATGGAAAAACTTGGGTGGCTTACAATGAACCGGCCGTTCCCGTTATGGTGATTACGGATGAGAATTGTGAAAAATGTGATGTGACGGAAGCGGTTGTTTGGCTTCGAAGAGTGTTGCCAACTGTTAGTGTTAATAAAGTTAGCTTTGATTCAGAAGAAGGAAAAAATGTTATTGAAAAATCGGAAGTTAAAACTCTGCCGGCATTTATTTTTAGCGAGCAGGTAACAAAAACTGATTTTTATACGCAAGCAGCGATGCTTTTTGCTCAAAAAGACAAGGACTATGTATTAAATACGCAAGAGTTGGGGTTGCCGGCGGGGAGATACTTGAATACGCCCGAAGTGAAAGAGGAAAACGCGACTTTTGGCAACAAAGACGCCAATCTCAAAGTTATCGTTTTTTCTGATTACCAATGCCCTTATTGCAACGCTTTTTACAAGTCATTTCGAGGTGTGATGAAGGAGTATCAGGACAAAGCGCTGTTTGTGTATAAGCATTTGCCGCTTGAAATTCATCCTCAAGCCGAACCGGCAGCTCTTTCCGCGGAATGTGCCAAGGAGCAAGGAAAATTCTGGGAATATTCGGACAAGCTCTATCAATCTCAGAATGAATGGGGGGCAACTAAAAATACTGCTAAATTTAAGGAATATGCTCGAGCGTTGGGCTTGAATACAACTGATTTTAACAAGTGCTTGGATGACAAGAAATATCTTGATCAGATAACTGTTGAAAAAAATGAAGCGACCGAATTCGGAATTGGCGGCACGCCGGCTATTTTTGTCGGCGATCAATTTGAAAGTGGCGCGATTGAAGCGGCTCAACTTAAGGAAATGATTGAAGGGCAATTGAATAAATGATCTAGGCAAACTGTTTTTTGGTGGGATAAAATATCTTTTGGAAACGCGATTTGTGTCGCGTTTCCTTTTTTATTTTCTTATGTTATAATCATGCTATGAAATACCATAAAGACATTTTTGAGATAATCTTTTTTGCGCGTGGCGGGCAGGGGGCGAAAACGGCGGCGGAGATTTTGGCGCAGGCGGCGGTGGCCGAAGGGAAGTTCGTCCAAGCTTTTCCCAGTTTTGGGCCGGAGCGTTCTGGGGCGCCGACCAAAACCTATCTTCGAATCTCAGAGCGCCCCATCAGAACCAAAGAGCCGATTGTTGACCCAGATGCGGTTTTGGTCTTGGATGATACCCTTTTGGAATCGGAAAATGTTGTTTCTCATCTGGAAAAAAACGAAGGATTGATTGTGAACACGCATCTTTCTTCCGAGGAAGTGAAAAATGTTATTGCCAAAAACAAAAAAACCGGCGGTCGTTTGGATTTCAAAGTTTATCCCGTGGATGCGAATGGGATTTCAATGGAGATTGTTGGCCAACCTCGGCCAAACACGGTGATTTTGGGAAAATTTATTCAAGTGACGGAAGTTGTGAAAATTGACAGCGTGATTTTGGAGTTTCGGAAAATTTTTGAAGAAAAAATCGGGAAAGAAAATTGTGAGAAGAATATTCAAGCCATAGAGAGGTCTTATGACACTATTTAAATCAGATATTTATGGAAAAAGGCGCAATTATAAAACATGACCTGAAAAAGGCCCCCAAGACTGGTGATTGGCGATATATGAAACCGGTGGTGGATAAAGAAAAATGCATCGGTTGTTCGACGTGCGTGCCGTTTTGTCCGGAGGCTTGCATTTCCATGAAGAAATATAAAGCTGGGAAAAAAGACAAAGCTGACATTGATTATGATTTTTGCAAAGGCTGCGGTGTCTGCGCGGAAGTTTGCCCTGTGAAGGCGATAACAATGAAGAAAAACTAACAGAAAATCACAGGTCATAAATCACAAATTCAAAATTTTAAACGGAAACGTTTTGAGTATTTGAATTTTGATGCTTGTAATTTAGAATTTTAACAAATGACAGAGAAAAATAACAAAAGAATAGCTTTGACTGGCGGGTATGCCGCAGCCTATGCGCTCAAGCAAATTGAGCCGGATGTGATGCCGGTTTATCCGATTACTCCGCAGACGCCGATCATTGAAACTTATGCCAAGTTTTGCGCGGATGGCGAAGTTGAAACTGAAATGATTGAAGTGGAATCAGAACACAGCGCGATTTCGGCGGCGGTCGGAGCCAGCGCGGCAGGCGCCCGGACGGTGACGGCAACAAGTTCGCAAGGATTGGCGCTAATGAATGAAATTTTATACATCACTTCTGGAATGCGCCTGCCGATTTTAATGTTAGTTTCAGCCAGAGCATTGGCCGCGCCACTCAACATTCACGGTGATCATAGTGACGTGATGGGGGCTCGCGATGCCGGTTGGGTGCAGATTTTTTGTGAGAATCCCCAGGAAGTGTATGACAAAACGATTATCGGCATGAAGTTGGCAGAAACAGTGAAACTTCCGGTTATGGTGATTATGGACGGCTTTAACACTTCGCACTCGGTAGAAAATCTGGAAGTCTTAGATGATAAAACAGTTAAAAAATTTGTGGGCGAGTATAATCCGGAGAAATATTTATTAGATACGAAAAACCCGGTAACTTTCGGTTCATTGGCGTTGCAAAATGTTTACATGGAATTTAAGATTGACCAGGAAGAGGCAACGCAGAAAGCCATAGCGGAATATATGAAGATTGCCAAGGAATATGAAAAAATCAGCGGCAGAAAATATAATCTTTTTGAAGAATACGAGACTAAAGATGCTGATAAAATTTTGATCATAATGGGCTCGACCGCCGGAACCGCCAAGGATGCGATTGATGATTTGCGAAAAAAAGGAAAAAAAGTTGGCTTGATAAAACTAGAATTGTTTCGATCATTTCCATATCAGGAAATGTCCGGCGCGTTAAAAAATGCCAAAGAAATTTTTGTCATGGATCGCGCGCAATCAATTGGGTCAAAACCGCCGTTATATTCTGAAATTGTAAACACGACAAAAGGTGAAATTAGGTCTATCGTCTATGGTCTGGGAGGCAGAGATGTTTTCAAAAAACAAATTGAAGAAATATTAATGGGGAAATTTAAAGATAATTATTTAATTTAAAATATTATGAGCAAAAAGGAAATGAGTGTTGATGAGTTAGCGATGATTATTAATAGAAGCTTTGATCATGTAAATGACGAGTTTAGAGCAGTAAGAAAAGAAATTAAAGATGGCCAAGCAAGGCTAGAAGCCGGACAAAAGGAAATCAAAAAAGAGCTGACTTTCACCGCGCGAAAATTTGAACTGAAAGGGTTGGAAAGTCGAATTGAGAAATTGGAATACAAATTATCCAAAATGCCGAAATAAGAAAGCCATAATTTATGAACAAAGAACTAGCTAAAAATTTTGCGCCGGGGCATAGTGCTTGCGCTGGATGTGCGTTTTCGACAATTGTGCGGACGATTTTGGGCGAGGCGACGAGTGATGTCGTGATTGCCAATGCCACCGGGTGCCTGGAAGTGACGTCGACAATTTATCCGTATACCGCTTGGAATGTGCCATATATCCACAACGCTTTTGAAAATGCAGCCGCGACAATTTCCGGTGTGGAGCGGGCGTATAAAGCTTTGGCGAAAAAAGGCAAAATTACAAAAAAAATAAAATTCGTTGCGTTTGGCGGGGACGGCGGAACTTATGACATTGGATTGCAATCGCTTTCGGGCGCCTTGGAACGAGGGCACGATTTTCTCTATGTCGTTTATGATAATGGGGGATATATGAACACCGGCAATCAAAGGTCATCTGCGACGCCATTTGGCGCGGCGACCGAAACGACCCCGACTGGAAAAAAATCTTTTGGAAAAGTGGAAACGCGCAAAAATCTGATGGAAATTGTCCGGGCACACGGAGTGGCTTATACCGCGCAAGCGAATGTGGCATATTTAGCAGACTTAAAAAGGAAAGCCAAAAAAGCTTTGGAAACTTCTGGGCCGACTTTCCTTTCAGTTTTTTCACCTTGCACGAACAATTGGAAATTTCCCACTTCGCAATATGTGCAGATTGCAAAGCTAGCCAGCGAAACCAATTTTTGGCCGCTCTACGAAATTGAGAATGGAAAATATAAAATTACTTTTGAGCCGACGCAGACCAAGCCGGTCGCAGAATTTTTGAAAACTCAAGGCCGTTTCAAACATCTTTTCTCAGAAAAAAATAAACCTCATTTGGATGAGATTCAAAAAATGGTAAACCTTGAGTTTGCAAGACTGGTGGAGTTAAGCGAATAGCTGAGCCACCTGTCGGATTCGAACCGACGACCTATGGTTTACGATACCATTGCTCTACCAGCTGAGCTAAGGTGGCATGTAATCTATAGTATAATAAATTCCAAAATAATTCAAATTTATGGACTTATTCATCTGTGAAATTTGTGGGGAGGCTTATATCGGCTCAGAAAAACCGACCGATTGCCCGTTTTGCGGAGCAAAAAAAAATTTTCTAAAATCTGGAGAAGAGGCGCGTCCGATTGTAAATGAAAAACTGGATGTATCCGAGCAGTCGCGGGCTAATCTCATGGAAACTTTGGCGCTTGAAACGCGGGCTGTTGCCATCTATCTTTGCATGGCGGGAAAAACCAAAGAACACAAAACCAAGGCGATGTATAAGCGTTTGGCTCAAGTAGAAAAGGAACACGCGGTGATTGCGACAAAAATTTTGGGAATTCCAATGCCGGAAATCAATCCCGAAATTTGCAGTGATGAAGACGCGGAGAATTTCAAAAAAACGGTGGAATTGGAAGAACATGCTACCAGTCTTTATGTTAAATTTGCGGCAGAAGCAACCGAGCGAAATGCAAAAATATTTTTCACAGCGCTAGCTCAAGTGGAAAAAGGACACATTGATCTGGTGAAAAAGCTTTTAGCCTAAAAAAACATTAACTATGGCAAAGAATAGGCATTATCAATAAATTTTTTAAAATAAACGATGGTTGAAATTTGGATTTATACATTGGTATCGGTTTTTATCGTTAGCCTGATTTCTTTGGTCGGCGTTTTTACCTTGTCTTTTGATCAAAATAAACTATATAAAGTTCTCATCTATTTTGTCAGTCTTTCGGCTGGAACACTCATGGGCGACGCTTTCATTCATCTTATTCCGGAAGCTTATGAAGACGTGGAGAATCCCTTGCGAGTTTCTCTTCTCATCCTTCTGGGAATTTTACTTTTTTTCTTTTTAGAGAAAATCATTCATTGGCGGCATTGTCATGAAGAACCTTGCGAGGAGCATCCGCATCCTTTTTCTTACGTGATTCTTTTTGGTGATGGGATTCATAATTTTATCGACGGCCTTATCATCGCCGGGAGTTTTCTGGTGAGTGTGCCTGTGGGTGTTGCCACAACGGTAGCCGTGGTTTTTCACGAGATTCCACAGGAAATTGGTGATTTTGCTTCACTTGTCTATGGTGGATTCACAAAAACCAAAGCCTTGTTTTTTAATTTTCTAACAGCTCTTCTTGCGGTAGCTGGAGCGATTCTGGTGTTAATAGCAAACCTTAACACCGACAACGTGGTTAAATTCCTGGTTCCTTTTGCGGCGGGAGGATTTGTCTATATCGCTGGATCAGATCTTATCCCTGAGCTTAATAAGCATAAAGAAGTGAAAAAAGGCTTGGGACAAGTAGGGGCGTTTTTGGCAGGAATAGTGCTGATGTTAGGATTAGTATTTTTAGAATAATGAAGGAACTACAAGAAAAAATGGTAGAACTAAAAGATAAACTCCCGGTTATCCGGGACTATCTTTGACGTCTCAAAAAAGAAAGAAAAAATTGTTGAACTGGAAAAAAAATCGTTGGAAGACGGTTTTTGGAATGACAATCAAAAAGCCTCAATGGTGATGCGGGAATTGGAAGAATACAAAAAAGAAATTTTGGAAGTTGAAACATTGGAAAATGATTTGGCTGACATGGAAGAGTTTCTCACTATGGTTGACGAAGAAAATGAAGCGGAAAACAAGGATCTGGAAGAAAAGTTTCTTGAGATAGAAAAACGGGTTTCTGATTTGGAATTCAAAACACTTTTTTCGGGAGAATATGATCGAAACGATGTCATCTTGACGATTATGAGCGGGGCCGGTGGAGTGGATGCGCAAGATTGGTCGGAAATGCTTCTTCGCATGTATCTTCGTTTTTCGGAAAAAAATGGTTTTTCGGCGAAAATTACGGATGAGTCGCGAGGGCAAGAAGCGGGAATCAAAAACGCAACGGTGGAAATTTCCGGTGCTTGGGCTTATGGAAATTTGAAAAGCGAAGCCGGGGTGCATCGTTTAGTGCGGCTCTCTCCTTTTAACGCTGACAATCTTCGCCAAACTTCTTTTTCTTTGGTGGAAGTTTTGCCAGTGATCGAAGAAATCAAAGAAGTGGAAATCAATTCGCAAGATATTAGGGTAGATGTTTTTCGTTCCAGCGGCGCGGGCGGACAAAGCGTCAACACCACCGACAGCGCGGTGCGGCTGACGCACATTCCCACGGGGATTGTGGTGACTTGTCAAAACGAAAGGTCGCAATTGCAAAACAAAGAACAGGCGATGAAAATTCTTCGGGCCAAGTTGCACAAAAAATATTTGGAAGAACAAGAGAAAGAAAAAATGAAGCTTCGGGGAGAACAAGTGAGCGCCGAATGGGGGAGTCAAATTCGGTCGTACGTCTTGCATCCTTACAAAATGGTGAAAGATCATCGGACGAAATATGAAACCGCTGACGTCGAGCGAGTTTTGGAAGGAGATATCAACAGTTTTCAAGAAAGCTATTTGAGATTTTTAAAAAGTGGGGTATAATATTATTGTGATTTAAATAAAAATATTTATGATTAAATTTGAAAATGTTTCCAAAATATATCGAGATGATTTTGTCGCTTTGAACGATATCAATTTTGAAATTCAAGACGGCGAGTTTGTTTCTATCGTCGGTTCCAGCGGAGCCGGGAAGTCAACGCTGCTTCGTCTCATTTACGCTGAGGAGCAACCAACGGAAGGGGCGGTTTTTTTTAACGACGTGCCGATTATTGAAATCAGCCGTCGAAAACTTCCTTTTCATCGAAGAAACATTGGAACGGTGTTTCAAGACTTCAAGTTGCTTCCCAAAAAAACTGCTTATGAAAATGTGGCTTATGCCATGGAAGTGTGCGGCGCGCCGACGGAAGAGATAAAATCAGATGTTCCTCAGATTTTGGAAATTGTGGGTTTGGCGGATAAGATGAACAAATTTCCAAGCCAGCTTTCGGGAGGCGAGCAACAACGAGTGGCTATGGCAAGAGCGCTCATCCACAAACCGATGGTGATTGTGGCGGATGAGCCGACAGGAAATTTGGATCCGGTGACTTCGGTTGAAATTGTGCAGCTGCTTCTCAAAATCAACAAACTGGGAACAACTGTAATTTTGGCCAGTCATGACAAGGATGTAGTGAACAAGGCGGCAAAAAGAGTGATAGTTTTGGATCGAGGCAACATTATTTGTGATGACGCCAAGGGGAAATATAAAATTTGTTAATTTAATTTAAAATCACATGTTTTTAATTTTAGGCAGAACATTTAAAGAGGGGATAAAGAACTTTGTCAAAAACGGGCTTTTGAGTTTGGCGGCAGTTTCGGTTCTCACTATTTCTTTGCTTGTGGGTGGAATTTTATTCATCACTTCTGAAACGGCAAGCCAATTGTTGAAAGACATTGAAAGCAAAGTTAATGTGACCATTCATTTCAAGTCCGATGTGGAGGAGAATGATATTTTAGAAGTGAAAAAAGAATTGGAAAATTACAGTGAAGTTGATGGGGTGGAATATATTTCCAAAGAGCAGGCGCTTGAAACTTTCAAGAAAAACAATGCTAATCGACCGGCTGTTATGCAGGCTTTGGAAGTGGTGGAGGGAAATCCTTTGCCGGCGTCTCTGGTGGTGAGGACTCATGATCCGTCTCAATATGAAACGGTGGTGGAATATGTGGCCAAGGCGTCTTTTAAGGAAGATGTTCGGGAAATCAATTTTGAAAGACACAAAGAAATTATTGCCAAATTAGTGAAAATCACTTCTGAAGTGAAAAAGGCGGGCATGGTGATTGCGGGATTTTTTGCGGTTGTGGCAGCGCTTCTCATTTTCAATACTATTCGAATTGCGATTTTCACGCATCGGCAAGAAATTGAAATTATGCGGTTGGTGGGAGCGTCAAACACCTACATTCGTTTGCCGTTCATCTATGAAGGAATCATTTATGGATTGTCATCGTCTGTTATTTCGATGACACTCTTGTTTTTTGCTGTCAAATACGGAACGCCGTATGTATCGAAAATTATTCCTTCCAAGGATTTGTTGTCTTTTTATTATGAAAATATAGGGATGATGTTTTCGGTTCAGTTGGGAGTGGGAATTCTTTTGAGTGTTTTCACCAGCATTGTAGCGATTAGGCGGTATTTGAAGATATAGTGTTTGAATATTTGGTATTTGTTGCTTTTTTGGCCAAGCTCTGTCTTGGCTTTTTTGTTTACCGTCCATAAAGGGGTGGGCTTATACATAGACTCATACAGATTTATGCAGAGATTTGATTTATCGCTTAATTTATAGTAAATTAAAGCAGGACTAGTTTGGTCTTGTTTTTAAGCTATTGGGGAGTCGCCAAGCGGTAAGGCACATGGTTCTGGTCCATGCACGCGGGGGTTCGAATCCCTCCTCCCCAACAAAGTCTGAAAGTCACCATTTTTAGGGTGATTTTTTAGTATCTCATATGGCATTTTAAAGCTAACAGAAGCCATTTCTTCACTGCGAACAACCAAGTTCGAAAGTAGTTCTTCTAGCGCAATACACCGTTTTTCATTATTTGCATTTAGAAATTCTTTTTTGGCTTTATTAGCAGTCAAAAAGACTTCTTTTGTAAGTTCGAGAGTAGATTTTGAATTGCCAATTCTTTTTGAAATATTAAGCTTCTGATTTTCAAGATCCAAAATCTCTAATTGCAATTCGTTTGTTTTTGACTCGTAATCAACTTTTTGCATGCCATTGTCCAAGTACATATCAATCAGCCTGCTTTTCCGTTCTTGGACAGATTTGAGCCTCTTGTCGATTGATTCTGCAAGCTCTTGATTGCTGTTTTCCTTGTTTGCTAGTTTTTCCTTTGAAGCCAAATATGCCATTTCAATCATTTTTTCATCCAAATAAATCAAATCAAAACAATTAGCCATAAGATCATCAGCTTTTTTACTAGCCATATATTTTTTGTGTTGCTCACAGTTTCCTTTGCCATTGGTGCAAAAGTAATATACATATTTTCCTTTTTTGGTGTCACCAGTTAAAACACATCCACACTCGGCACAAGTCATAAAACCTCGGTACGGATAAAATCTTTCTGTTTTACGTGAGTCCTTTTTTTCATGAAGCACATCTTGAGCAGTATCAAAAATTTGCCTAGTTATGATTGGCTCATGATTACCTTGATAATATTTTCCGTCACGAAGCATGACACCATAATGAAAAGGATTTTGAATAATTCTATGAAGCATGCTTGGATAAAGTTTTTTGCCTGATTTACTTCTTAACATTTCATCAAAAAGAATATCTGAAATTTCCTTAAAACTTTTATTTCCCTGCAAGTACAACTCAAACAAACGCACAACACATTTTGCCTCATGTTCATCAACTATTATTTTATTATTGACCTTGTCGTTTGAATATCCAAAAGGTGCCATGTGTGGCCAACCCCCATTAGCCAACTTTTCACGATTACCACGCTTCACATTAACGCTAAGATCGTCAGAGTATCTTTTGCCTGAACCAAAATCAATTGAAAGCATGAATTTATCCATCGGGTTGTCAGTCACGACTTTTTCAATTGTTCTAATTTCTTTAATACTTCCACTTTCCAAAAGCTCAATAATGCTAGCCCCATCAAAAATATTCCTAGTAAGACGATCAATTTTCCAAGCAACCAAACAGCAATCTTTTTGTTTTGCAATATACCTTAGCATTTTATTAAATTCTGGTCTCCCTCTTTTCTTGGCAGACATTTCTTCCGTATAAATTTCATCGAATCCAAAACCAAGCTTTTCGCCTAATTGCGTAAGCTCTCTAATTTGTGCAGGAATAGACATTGCTTGTTTTTCCTCACTCTCGCTAGATTTTCGTGCGTAAAGGATATATTTCATAATTCATAAAATACTAGCATTGTTCAATAAATGCAAGCGGGTCATTTTTGAGACTAATCAAATTTCTTGTTTTTAAAACGATTAATAAAATATAATTCAACCAAATGCTTTCTTTCTTTAAGGCAAGTACAGGCTCTATCAGGAGATAAAACATCTTTCTCCCACTCCATAAATTCAAAGCAATAACAAAGCCTTGTGCCATGTTCATTGCAATAAATAAATGCTTGCCGAGGATAAACTTCTTTTGTGAATTTTGGTATAGGCATATTATTTTTTTAACTTATAACTTTTATATGTCACATTACCGACAAATTCATTGGAAAAATCACTTTCAAAGTCAGGCTTCAAACTATCCAATCCAAATTCTGAAAATACTTTCTCAATAATTTCGCTATCAAAAATAGTAGTTGATTTTTCAATGTTTTTTGAATAAAAATATTTCTTCTTATTGAATAATCTTGGGTCTGTCATTTCCTCTTGCATATATCCGCAGACATAGGCTCCAACATTATTAACATTCTTAATTTTATTTATCTTAACGAAGCCAAGTCCCCAAATTTCCCTGAGCAGTTTATTTTTTATGTATGGAAGATTGCACAAAAAATGATAATGAACTGCGCCATCATCTCCATTCTTTTTGCCACGTTCTTTTTGAAATTCGATAACTGAAATATATTTTAAATCAGGGTATTTGTATTCGAGACGCATGATAAATTTGTTAAAGTGCCTATTGGCTATTTTCACTTCAAGAATATTCTCTTCAAAAGTTAGGGTTACAAATTTTGTTAAATCAGAATTTGAATTTATGTTACGTCTAAGTTGTGTGCGAGTTCTTGACATGGAGTCTTTACGCTTCTCTCTTTTGATATGCTTAGCTTCAGCTATTTCTGCCTCTGTTTTGATAAGGTCATCAATGATCATTTGTTGATGCTCAACCTCGCCTTTTTCTTTTTTCTTGCGTTTAAAATCTCGCTTTAAGCTTTTTTCATACTTGTAATGTTCAAAGTATATGCCTGATATGATTAATTTTTGGTGATAATACATAAATATTTTTCTGTTTAAATGTGTTTATAATCGAGTTAAGTAATGCGAGAACAGTGACTCGCCCCTTGCGGTGCGAGTCACTCACTCCCGCATTGAATTGAAAGCTAGATATAAATTTGATAATGAATCCAAATATTGATCAGCTTGCTCATCCGAAATCGTCAAAGAATAGTATTCTTGAAAATACAAAACGATTTGATTTCTAAGTTTTTGGCTGAATTTGTAAGACATCAAAAAACCGCATAATAAGTTATGCGGTCAATGGTAAGCTATTTTATTTTTCCCGTATAAGGCAGATTAGGATTCCTTATTTGGCATATTCTTTTTTGCTCTTGCTTTTATCCTACTGTCTATCCTATAAACTTCCTGATATGTTATTTTTTGATTAGCATATTTTGGATTTGTGTTTATTTTTTTCGCAACTTCTTCGCCAGTTAATCCCTTAGTTCTCAATCGTGATATCTCAAGATCACGTTTTTGATTTTTACTTGTTTTTTTACTTCTAGCTTTCTCACCAGAATCATTTTTTAGTTTTAGCCACATTTCTTTAACATCTTTTGTTGTAGCGTCTTTTGGTATTTTAACTGTTACAAATTCTTTTTCATTTTCAACTACATTTATTCCGGAACATGAAATAACATATTTACTATC
>Ga0074195_1001000_pt1 | contig 45137 bp, 48 predicted proteins | sample EPASupsiteHSE623_FD_64525 | JGI IMG/M metagenome (GOLD analysis project Ga0074195, IMG submission 64525) | Bioremediated contaminated groundwater from EPA Superfund site, New Mexico - Sample HSE6-23 | ecosystem: Environmental > Aquatic > Deep subsurface > Groundwater > Contaminated ...
AATCAATAACTTTAATGCCAGTTTCTAAAATTTCCACACTGTTAGATTGATCAACAAATTTCGGTGCCGGACGGTGAATAGGATACCGCTTTTCGGTTTTAACTGGTTTGCCACCGTCAACCACATCACCTAAAACATTAAAAATTCGTCCTAGGGTTTCTGAGCCAACGGGGACAGAAATCGCGGCTCCCGTATCAATGGCCTGATCACCTCTTTTTAAGCCGTCAGTCGAACCCATGGCCACAGTGCGCACGATATTAGAACCAGTGTGCTGTTCAACTTCCAGAATCAACTTCTGACCGTTCAATTCGACTTCTAAGGCGTTATAGATTTCGGGTAGTTTATTTTCAAAATAGACATCGACAACCACGCCGATAACTTGTTTGATTATTCCCCGATTTTGTTTGTGTTCGGACATATTATTCAAATTATTTTTATATTTTAACTATTCCGCTAAAGCGTTAGCACCCGCACTAATTTCCGCGATTTCGGCAGTAATGCCCGCTTGACGCGCTTTATTATAAAATAGAGTCAATTCGCTAACCATATCATTGGCCGCTTCGGTCGCTTGGTGCATCGCCGTCATCCGGGCACTATGTTCGGAGGCATTCGCTTCCAAAAAAACTTGGTACAGCTGAATCTCTAATAATCGCGGGATCATTAAATCCAACACTTCCTGCGGACTCGGCTCAAAAGTATACTCAAAAACATAATCAGCTTCATTTAAATGCTTATTTTCTTTAGCCGCCACCATCTCTGAGCCAACCGCTCCCAAATGTTCATCTATCTTTTCGACTTCAATCGGTAAAAGCTGTTTAACACGCGGAATCTGTTTAGTCGGATTAACAAAATCCGTATAAGCGACAAAGATTTTATCATATTTTCCTGATTGATAATCTTGCAAAACCATTTTCACTAATGGACGAATCTCTTGGGTATCGGTTAGGATATCACTTTTTTCAAATTCCGCCGCAACATCATATACCTGATGGACACTGACGCCTTTTTTACCAACTAAAATGAAATCGGTAACTACTTGATGTTTAGCGATTGAGAGTTTAGCTTTAGAAGTAATAGCGGTATTATAGCCACCGCACATCCCGCGGTTAGAGGTAATTAAAATAATGGCCGCTTTTTTAATCTTTAGTCGAGGTATTAATAGGGGATGTAAAGCTTCATTACGATTTTCGGCTAATTTAGCCAAATGCAAAACCGTCTCCCAGCTCAAATTGGCATAGGTGCGAGTTTTTAAAACCGCTTCAATTGCTTTGCGCATTTTCGCCGCGGCTACCATCTCCATCGCTTTAGTAATTTTCTTGGTACTGGAAACGGATTTAATGCGGCGAGAAATTTCTTTGGTCTTAGCCATAGTTTAATTCGACAAACTACTTCATTAAATAATCAACTGTCGCTTTATAATCATCAATTAATTTTTTAATTTTATTTTCGATTTCGACATCCAATTCTTTCTTTTCAGTGATCAGTTTTAAAACAGCGTCGTTAAGATCGGCATACTTATATAAACCAGCCTCAAACTCACGCACTCGGTCAACCGGCACATCATCCATAAAACTATTAATCAAAGCGTAATAGATAAGAACCTGTTTCGCTACCGAAAGAGGTTGATATTGATCTTGTTTAAAAATTTCATATAATCTTTGCCCACGATCTAACTTTCTCTTGGTATCAACATCTAAATCAGAACCGAATTGAGCAAAGGCCGCTAATTCGCGATATTGAGCCGCTTCTAAACGCATCTTACCAGCAACTTTCTTCATCGCTTTGATCTGGGCGCTGGAACCAACCCGAGAAACTGACAAACCGGCGTTAACAGCCGGACGGTTACCTTTATAAAATAAATCCGGCTCCAAAAAAATCTGTCCATCGGTGATGGAAATAACGTTAGTCGGAATATAGGCTGATAAATCACCAGCTTGCGTTTCAATAATCGGTAAGGCCGTAATTGAACCGCCACCGAAATCTTTATTTAACTTACAAGCTCTTTCTAATAAACGAGAGTGCAGATAAAAAACATCACCCGGGTAAGCTTCGCGACCTGGCGGACGACGTAGTAAGAGAGAAATCTCACGATAAGAAACGGCATGTTTAGATAAATCATCGTAAATGATTAAGACATCTTCACCTTTATCTAAAAAGTATTCTGCCATTGCACAACCAGCATAAGGCGCGATATATAATAAGGAAGCTGAAGTTGAAGCACCAGCCAAAACGATGGTTGTGTAATTCATGGCGCCGGCTTCTTGTAGTTTGGCCACAATACCAGCAACTTTAGATTCCTTTTGGCCAATCGCTACATAAATACATTTCATGTTTTGACCCTTCTGATTAATGATCGTATCAATCGCAATGGCGGTTTTACCTAATTGCCGATCACCGATAATAAGTTCTCGTTGACCGCGACCAATTGGAATCATAGCATCAATCGCTTTAATGCCAGTTTGGACCGGCTCTTTAACTGAGGTACGAGTAATAACGCCCGGAGCAATTTTTTCCACGGGATAAAATTTGTTAGTTTCAACTTTTCCTTTACCATCTAATGGCTCGCCTAGAGGATTTAAAACCCGGCCAATAACGGCTTCACCAACCGGTACTTCCAAAATTCTTTTAGTCGAGTGAACTTCGTCTCCTTCTTTAATAGCCGTATAATCACCCAGAATAATCGCTCCAACTTGGTTTTCTTCCAAGTTTAAAGCGACACCAGCCACTTCGCCTTTTTCAGTCTTAAAGGTCAAAATCTCACTCATCATCGCCTCAGCTAAACCAGAGATAAGAGCAATGCCGTCGGAAACTTTTAATACTTTCCCAACAGACTTTTCGCTAATTTCAGCCTTAAAACCGGATATATCCGCTTTGAGCTGTTCAATGATGAAATCTTTTGTACTTGACATATTATTTAATTTATTATACAATCCAATATTATATAAGATTAACGTTCTTAAAAAAGAAGAAAAACATGAAAACTTTCAAGGTAACTTTTTTTATTGGCATATTTATGCTAGGAGCTGGATCGGGTCAGATATTCGCTAACCTGACCAAGAATGGCGCTATGGTGCTCATAATAGTAGGCGTCCTTCTTGCCCTCGCCTCTATCATTGTAATGAGGCTTAATCGGGAAAAGGTATCATAATGCTCCCAACTCCCCCTGAGAGACCAATCGGTCTCTCTTTTTTTAGTCCGTCCCAAATCCCTACCCCACCATTTCCCTTTTTAAATCTTCGAGACTCGTCTTTAAACTGCCATCTAAAACCTTACTATTATATTTTAAAACAAAACCACCTAACAATTTTATATCCATCTCTTCTATTAGATTAATTTTCTCGGCTTTGGTCTTTTCTTTCAAATAATTAGTCACTATTTCTCGGGCGGTCGGTCCTAATTCCCGAGCGCTAATTAAAGTCGCTTCCACAATATTATGTTCTTCATCCCAAATTTTTTGAAAAACACTAATAATCTCAGGGGCTTTGTTTAATTCTCTATTCCGCCCTAAAAGCGCAACAAAATTCTTCAAAACAGCTTTTGTTTCTTTTTCCGACTTCCCCACAACAGAGTCGTATAAACTACGAGCGTATTGTTGAACAGATATTTTCATATTACTTCACCATCTTTTTAATAAGTTCTCGATCTTTATCACCCGTCATCTTTTCATTTAATAATTTCTCTACCGTCATAATTACTAATTCAGCCACTTCTTTTTTAATCTCTTTTAAAGTTTCACCCTTCTCGCGATTAATTTTTTCTCTTTCCGTGTTGATCACCTGACCAATTTCTTCTTTCGCCTTAGTAATTAATTCATTGCGACGCTCTTCACCTCGGGCGCTAGCTTCTTCAACAATTAAATTAGCTTGCTTTTTAGCCGCCGCGATAATTTCGTTACGTTCCTTCTCGGTTAACGCTAAACGTTTTTCAATTTCATCGGCATCTTTTAGGCTTTTATCAATTTTCTCAGTCCGATCAGACATGGTTTTAACTAGCGGTTTAAAAGCCATAAAATAAAGGACGGCAAAAACAATGGCGAAGTTGATTAACTGAGCCACAAATAACTTCACGTCAATATGAAAGGTTGAAATTAATGATTCCATATAAAATAATAATTAGCTAGCGCTTTCCCCCGAAAATTCAGGGGAAATCCGTTAACCAATTAGAATTATTTGATACTGAAGGCAATAACCAAGGCGTAAATAGCGATGGCTTCCGCGAAAGCGGAGATAAGCAGCATCGGAACTAAAATTTTGCCGACCGCTTCTGGATTGCGACCAATCGCTTCCATGGCTTTAGCTCCGATCAGACCAATACCCAGACCCGGGCCAATAGCACCAACGCCGATGGCGATGGCCTTAGCTAACATAGCAGTTTCCATAGTGTTTTAAATTATTATTTTTATATTAATTAATGTTCTTCGGCAGTGGTGTTAATCGTCAAATAAGTCAAAATCAACATGGCAAAAATTAAGGCTTGAATTAAGCCAACCAGGACTTCTAAAAATAAAAACGGGATGGGGACTCCAAAGGCTAAGATAGCGGACATCGAAGCTAAAAGGACTTCGCCGGCAAAGACATTACCGAACAACCGGAAAGAAAGGCTGGCCACTTTGGCAACTTCACCAATGATCTCAATCACGCCCACAAAAGCTTTAATCGGGTTGACTAAAATAATAGTTGGATCTTTTAAAATTTTCTTGGGAATTTCTAAAAACGCCTTGATATTTACAAATTTATTTAAATAGTTCCAAGCCCCAACAGATAGCACACCTAAAATATGGCTAATGACGACGCCGATTGTCGCTAAAGCTAAAGTAGTATTTAAATCAGCCGTTCCGCCGCGCAGATATGGGATAAAAAGCTTTTCGCCATCATTTAAAGCGATCTGGCCGATCGAACCGACTCCTGGCAAAATCCCCATCCAATTATTAATCAGAACAAAAAAGAAAAAAGCTAAAACTAGCGGAGCAAATTTTAAAGATTTTTTCCGACTGCCAGTCACTTCATCAAACGTTCCCAAGAATCCTTCGATAATCATCTCTAAAGCGTTTTGCAATCCGGTCGGAACCTTTTTAATTTTCCTTTTAACGATAATACAAAGAACCAATATAATAATTAAGGCTAAACTCGAAGTCATTAAAGAATTAGTGATAGGAAAATTACCGACGTGGGCAATCGGCTCAGCAAAAAGTGTATTTTCATGGACAATTTCACCATTAGTTTCACCAACTAATTCGGAATTAGTTTCCACCGCTGGTCCATCAGCAGTTTCACCGGCAACTTCTGATAAATTATAGTTATTAACTTGTATTTCAGGAGAAACCATAAAATAAATTATTTGTCTTTATCTTGATTATTCTGGGTTAGATTATTTTTTTTGTCTTGATATTCTTTGTCTATTTTCTTAAACTCCTTTAAAGCGTTAACCGCTAAACCGTACATCGAAATCAGAAAAGCGAAACCGATGGTCGCCAAGAACAACCAAGGTTCAGTGTTGAATCTCCGATCCAACCATTTCCCCACAAAAACCCCAATAATAACCGGAAAACCGACCCAACCAGTGAGTCTGGCGGTAATTCGTAGAGCCAAGCCCCAAGAATCATTTTTCATATATTTTTGGCTTATTTTGTGAGCCATCTTCCTTATAACGCAGAAAACTCTAACTGTCAACCCTCCCTTTTTCAAAAATTGGTTATTTTAGCCATTTTTATAGGCGAAAAAGGCTCTTAGCCGTAGCCGTCGTTACTTCGGCCACTTTTTCCAGCTTCAAGTTCTTAATTTCCGCGATCCGATTGGCTACATATTGGACTAATAATGGTTCATTACGCTGGCCGCGATAGGGTTCTGGGGTCATATAAGGAGTATCCGTTTCGATCATTATTTTTTCTATTGGTGTTTTCCTAATCAAGTCATCCCACTGCTTACTAAAAGTGATCAAACCAGTAAAAGAAATAAGCAGCCCTAACTCAAAATATTGCCAAGCTAAATCTTCATCACCAGAAAAACAATGGACTACTCCCCAAGAACGATTGTTAGGAATGAGGTGGCCATACTCTTTTTTAAATTCTTGTAAAATAAGGAGGAGGTCATCGTGTGCCTGACGACAATGGATAATCACTGGGAGATCTAAGCTACGCGCTAAAAGAAGTTGCTGGGCGAAAACTTCCTGTTGTTTCTTCTTGGCCGCGGGTAAATCCTTCTGAGGATCCAAGTGATAGTAATCTAAACCGATCTCACCAATTGCGACCACTTTTTCAAATTTAGCTAGTTTCTCATAACTATCATAATTAAATTCTTCAAAACGTGGAACAAAACTATAGGAATTATCTTCTTCTTGGCTATCAATCGGCCCCTCCTGTAAATGGATGGGATGTAAGCCGACGGCTGCATATACACCGCGCTGATATTTGTTGGCGTAGTTTAGAGCGCGATTAGAAGTCTTAAGTTCTGCCCCTACTAAAATCATCCAAGTATCATTATCTAAAGACCGACGAATCACCTCATCGGCGTCGTCTTTGAAAGCATTAAAATTAACATGGGCATGAGTATCAATAAACATGAAAATAGAAATTAGATAACCGACTACTTAAAAAACGCTTCAAATCGCGTTTTTTAAGATTTTCACTAATAAATTACTGAGGTTTTTCAACATTATCCATTTTCTCCACTTCCGGTTTGACCTCCTGATTATCGTTCATAGTCATCGGAGCCGGATTAGCCGGTTGAGCAGTCTCAGTCGGTTTGGCACAACAATTCTTTCCTTTAAAAAGCTTGGTAAACCAGTTGCACATAAGTTTGTGTAGGTTAAATAATAAAGACAATTTTATTGTAGCATTTCAACGGAAAAAGTCAATAAAAACGGGAGGAAAATAGTTAAATATTGACAAATATTGACAATAATAGAAAAAGATTATAAAGTTATCTATTAGCCCTTTAAAATTTGAATATAACCAACCAACCAAACAACACAAACCATGGACTGGAAGATTTTTTTGTTTTCGCTCGGAGTCAACACTATCATGTGTTTACTCCAATTCTTTATCCAAGAGGTAGAGAAAGGGGATGGAAAATTGCCCCGTCGACATTCCATCATTCCGGGGACAGATCAAAAGTTTCTCTATTGGCAGGACTTTTATACTCAGACCTATGGGGATCTGATTGGACTGATGCTGGTACTGAACGGATTTCTACATATCTTCAATCGACTGAGGAATGCAGAAATATTTATTTTTGCCGTGATCGGCCTGATAGCAATGATAGCCTTTTTCGCCCCCCGACTTTCTAAAAATCATAAACCGAGTTGGGGTGAACCACGAGCAGGACAAATCAGTTTTGGAGGATTTGTCCACTCCTTCTACTCCAGTCTCCTATCAGCGATGAGCTGTCTATGCCTCTGGAGCATAATTACCGGTCGAATGGCAGGAGTACTTCTCTGGCTGACATTAGTGGGAGGAATAATCTGGGTAGTAGCATTAATCATGGACACTATTTCCGGAAATTTTGATCCACTGAAAATAACGCATCCAATAATGAGATCCTCAGGGATCAAATATAATCCAGTGAATAACTAATTACTGATAAAATTTAAAATGAGAACACATCGTGCAAAAACCGACTTGCTGGCTAGCATTAAACTGATCGAAAAGATCGGCAAGATGGCAATTGAATTTCTCAATAGCCAGTTTCCTGAGAACGAACGAAAAAATGGCCTCTACCTAACCCTAATCGACAGGGAAAGTGGGGAACTTACTCTGACGTTGAAAATCGGCACTATGGTGGCTAGTGAATGGAGAAGGTGCCTTGACCTTTCAATTTCTCAAGCATCAAAGTTGTTTTTCTCTCTATTCCGCGGGCACATAACCTCATTTGAGTCATCGCACGATTCAGACGGTTTACCCCAAGGAGCAATTGTCTTCGACCGGTATATTTGGTCTGTTGGCGGACAAAAGGAAGAAGCAAATGAGGCTATAGCCATGGCTCTTGGTATTCGGAGATTCTATAAACCATATCGAGGTGTAAAAAGGGATTTTATAAAAGCGGTAAAAGGCAGGACGGGAAACGCCTTATTCAATCCCCTGGAAAAACACCTAATAAGAGCCGGGTGCTAAAAAATTGGTACCCAATTAATTGATCAACGGCCAGTTTAAAGAGGGGGCGGTATCTACAAAGATACCGCCCCTTTCTCTTAATATTTCTAAGCTATTCTACAAACCTAATTCTTCTAACAGTTGCCGTTGCTTTCGACTAACGCTACTAGGAATCTTCACGGTCACTTTTACATACTGATCTCCAACTCCACGGTTATGTAATCTAGTGATTCCCTTTTCTTTAAGTTTAAATATTGTCCCCGATTGCGTCCCTTCGGGGATTTTTAATTTCACTTCACCGTGAATAGTTTCGACATCAATCTTATCGCCCAAAATTGCTTGTTTAACACTAATAACTTCTTCGGTTTTAATATCATAGCCCTCACGAACAAACTTACGATGAGGTTTAAGTTGAACACGAAGATATAAATCACCGGCCGGAGCCCCTTTCTGACCCACTTCTCCTTGACCACTTAAACGGATAGATTCGCCCTCATTAATTCCCGCAGGAATCTTCACCTTTAACTTAACTTGCTCCCGATGTATTCCGCTACCATCACAGACTGAACATTTTTGACTATAAGTTTTCCCTTCACCAGCGCAAGCTGGACAAGTAGACTGAGTCTGAATGTTACCGAGAATTGTTCTCTGAATATGAGCCACCCGACCAGAACCACCGCAAGTCCGACAAGTTTCAATCTTCGCTCCTGGTTCAGCACCGTCACCATGACAATGATGACAAGTAGTATTTTTGGAAAAACTGATTTCTTTCTCTGTGCCAAAAGCCGCTTCCATAAAATCCAAAGCGGTCTTCATTTCTAAATCACGACCGCGAGTTGGGCGTTTTGAAGAACGACGCGAACCGCCCCCAAAGCCAAAGATATCACCAAAACCGCCAAACATATCACCTAAATCTTCAAAATCAAAATTCATCCCGCTATTTTGAAAACCGCTGAAACCACCGTAGCCACCAGCCCCACCACCAAAACCACCCTGGCTAAACGCCGCTGAGCCGAATTGGTCATAGCGCTGACGTTTCTCCGTGTTACCCAAAACTTGATAGGCTTCATTAAGTTTCTTAAAATTCTCGGCATCACCGCCTTTATCGGGATGATGTTCATGGGCTTTCTTGCGAAAAGCGGTTTTTATTTCTTCAGCGCTAGCGTTTTTACTAACGCCTAAGATATCGTAGTAATCGGTAGGCATATTTATTTAACTGACTGTAACCACTTACTTATAAGAGAAGAGATCTCCTGAAGATGCTTGGGTTCTTTAAAAGTATGAGGACCATTTTTAATAACCCTAAGCTCCTTGCGACCAACTAAAGCTTTAAATAACATTTCTTGATGTTTGAGTGGGCAACGGTTAATATCTGATTCACCGGCGATCATTAAAACCGGCATCGTTAATTTAGTCGCTTCAGGTAATAAATCATATTTTAAACAGTCCTCCATAAACGCCCACTTTAACTTTTTAACATTTCCACTGACATAACCAGTGTAGATAAACCAGCCCGTCTTTCGCCAGTTCTCTATTTCTTTGGGATCATAGGCTTCAATAAATAATTGACCTGAAACAACGGTTGAGATTGGTACTAAGGCTTTAACTTTATCAGGGTATTTTTCCGCATATAAAGAAACACACATACCACCCAAGCTATGGCCACATAGTATAAAGGGCTCCTGATACCAATCTTGTTGCCGAGCCCAATTGATAACATCTTCAAAGTCTTCATAGTAGTTAGTCGGAGTGGCCTCACTAAAAGTCCCCTCGCTCTCGCCAAAACTATTAGTCGTATCAAAACTAACCGTCAAATAATTATTGTCCAAAAAACTGCGAACAAAAGTTCGAATATAGGGTTGCTCTTTAAATCCTCCCCGACCATCCATAACAAAGGCCAAACCAATTGGTCGCTCTGGTCTTTCAATTAAGACCGCCATCTTTTGATTATGTCGATTTTTTATAAATACCTTCTCCATATTTATTTATTCAACAAGTTGCCCCTCTGGAAATAGAGGGGCAACCAAAGAATATCTAAATTATTTCTTTTCTTCAACTTCTCCTTCAACTACCTCATCTTTTTTGTCGGCTGGGTTAGCTCCGGCGGCTCCGGTGTTTGCTTCAGCTGCGCCAGCTTCAGCGGCGTTAGCTCCAGGTTGTTGATACATCGCTGCACCGATCTTCTGGGCAATAGTATTAATTTCCTCCATTTTCTTTTTCATCTCCTCAAGATTACCAGCTTCTTTTGATTTCTTGAGTTCCGCTGTTTTATCTTCTAATTCTTTTTTATCTTCGGCTTTCATCTTATCACCCGATTCTTTCAACATTTTTTCCATTGTAAAAATAACCGCGTCCGTCTGATTCTTGATTTCCGCTTCATCTTTCTTTTTTTTGTCTTCTTCGGCGTGAAGCTCCGCTTCTTTTTTCATCTTCTCGACTTCTTCTTTGGACAAACCCGAGGAAGCAGTGATAGTAATTTTTTGTTGTTTATTAGTCGCTTTATCCGTAGCGGAAACATTTAAAATACCATTAGCATCAAGATCAAACTTAACTTCAATTTGCGGAATACCACGTGGCGCTGAAGGAATACCATCGAGAATAAATCGTCCTAAAGTTTTGTTGTCATGCGCCATTGGCCGTTCACCTTGGACAATATGAATTTCGACACTAGTTTGACCGTCAGCCGCCGTGGAGAAAATCTGCGACTTCGAGGTCGGAATAGTCGTATTTCTTTCAATTAACGGTGTGGCCACGCTACCTAAGGTTTCAATGCCTAAAGTTAAAGGGGTAACATCAAGTAATAAAACGTCTTTGACATCACCTTGCAAAACCCCAGCTTGGACGGCCGCACCTAGTGCCACTACTTCATCCGGATTAACACTTAAGTTCGGTTCCTTGCCGAAGAATTCTTTAACCTTTTGTAAAACTAAGGGCATGCGCGTCATTCCGCCGACCATGAGAACTTCATTAATTTCATTCATCTTAAAACCCGAATCAGCTAAAGCCTTTTTACAAGGTTCAATAGTTTTTTCTACTAAATCCATAATCAAGGTTTCTAATTTGGCCCGAGATAACTTCATAACTAAATGTTTGGGGCCATTAGCGTCAGTAGTGATAAATGGCTGATTAATTTCCGTCTCTTGAGCGGTTGATAATTCAATCTTAGCTTTTTCAGCTGACTCCTTAATTCTTTGCAAAGCTAACGTATCTTTAGATAGATCAAGACCCTGATCTTTTTTAAATTCTTCAAGAATCCAATTAATAATTCGTTGATCAAAATCTTCGCCACCTAAATGAGTATCACCATTAGTCGCTTTAACTTCTACTGTATCAGCAGAGATATCTAAAACTGAAACATCAAAAGTACCGCCGCCTAAATCATAGACTACGATCTTCTGACCTTGTTTCTTATCAAAACCATAGGCGAGCGCGGCGGCAGTTGGTTCGTTGATAATTCTTTTCACATCTAAACCAGCGATCTGCCCAGCGTCTTTAGTCGCCTGGCGCTGAGAGTCATTGAAATAGGCCGGGACAGTAATAATTGCTTCAGTAATCTTCTCGCCTAATTTTGCTTCGGCATCGGCTTTGAGCTTAGCTAAAATCATGGCGGAAATTTCCTGCGGCGTATACTCTTTATCGCTCATTTTTACTTTGACCCCCTCCCCGGATTGAAGAATCTTATAAGGCGCGGTTTTCAGATCACGCTGAACTTCATCTTCGGAAAAATGCCGGCCGATTAAACGTTTCACCGCATAAACCGTATTTTCCGGATTGATCACTGCTTGCCGTTTGGCAGCTTGACCGACAATTCGTTCGTTATTTTTAGAAATCGCTACTACCGAGGGGGTGGTGCGATTACCTTCAATGTTTTCAATAATTTTCGGAGCCCCACCCTCCATGATCGCCATGGCTGAGTTGGTCGTTCCTAAATCAATTCCTAAAATTTTTGACATATATTTTTAATTTATTAATATTTTATCTTTTAATTCTTTAATTTCATTTTGTTCCTCGAGTATTTCTCCAGTTTCTAGTTTATAAAGGAGAGGAATAAATCCGCAAGATTCACACTGTCCCCAACTACAACCGCGGTTCTTGGCAAATAATTGACGACAAGCTTTAGTTTCCTTTTTATAGATATCGGAAAAATATTTCATACAAATTATTAACTCTTTACCGACCCGCCCCAGCGGGTCGGCGATTAATTAACAACTATTTCTTTTTGTTTTGAATTTTAATTGTTTTGGGTTTTATTTCTGATGCCTTGGGAACGGTGATTTTTAAAACCCCGTCTTCATTAATAGCTGAAGCAGCGTCGCCATCAACCTTAGTCGGCAAAGGGATGGAGCGATAGAAAGAACCGCGACGAATCTCCTTACGATAATAGTTTTTATCTTCGACCTCACTCTTTTTTTCGCTTTCTCCTTTGATGGTTAAAACATTATTTTCAATCGAAATATCAACTTTCTCGGGATCAATTCCACCGAGTTGCGTTTCCACGACAATGTTATCCTTATCTTCATACATATCAACAGCGGGTGTAAACCCGAACTGATTACCGCGAACAGCGGGCAACATGGATTCCATCATTTTATCCATGTCGTCGAACTCCGATAGGAATGGGGTCCATTTTATTAGTGACATAGACTTATATTCTCTTCCTCTAAAACTAACGAACTGGTTAGTGGATAGGGGAAGGGGTAAAAAATTAATTGTTTAATATTTAACTAGCTTAGTTTTCCTATTTGGCCTTATTATTATTTGGTGACAATCACCTTGGCTGGTCGAATAACCTTACCATTCAATTTATAGCCTGGCATGATTTCTTGTTTGACTTTTTCTCCAGAACCATCAATTGCTTCCATAGTATTATGGTCAAATTTCTCTCCGACAGCTTTAATTTCTTCAATCCCATTGGAATTCAAAACTTCTTTAAACTGTTTTAGAACATGCCGAACTCCTTCTACCCAGGCATTCTTACTTTCTTCTTCGCTCAAACCAACTAAAGACATCTTTAAGTGATCATAAACTGGTAGAAGATCAAATAAGAAATCACCCAAAGCATATTTAATAAATTCCCCTCGATCTTTAGCGGTTTGCTTAAGCAGATTCTGATAATCCGCTAACGCTCGCTTATATTTATGTTCCCAGGACTCGTGGTTATCTTTTTTCCTCTCTAAATAAATTTCAATCAGTGGTTTAACCGAATCAGCCAGCTTTAATGAAGCTGCTTTCTCGGGGCTAACCCAAAGATACTCCGTCATTTCATTGCTTTTGGTTATCTGACCACTAGCTAATTCCGCTAAATAGCTCCAAAAAATAAAATGTTTTTTCTGATAAAAGAACTCGGGATTTATTCCTTCGCCGAACCAAATGGGCTCAATGTTTTTTAGTTTCAATCCTGTTTCTTCTTTTATTTCTCTTCTGAGAGCTTCTTCAGCCGGCTCATTAAGTTCAATATGCCCTCCGGGAATAGTCCAAAAATCACCAAACTTCGGATTTTTAATTAATAAGATTTCCCCTTGATCATTATAAATCAGCGATCCAACAACCACATCCGGGCGTCCAGAGCTGAGCCTTTCAGCGCGTAAAAATTTAAAACGTGGCTTCTTGGCTCCATTAATTTCTTTGAAACCCAAGAATTCTTCTTTGGAGCGAACCCAAATTTTACCATCTTCTAGTCCTTGATAGACGACCACTTCACTTTGATGATCCTTGGTATCAAAAGCGGTGAAGAGAACGCGATATTCATTGCCAGTGTGGCAAAGGTAAACCCCAGGCTTTATTTCTTCATTCATATTATTCAAACTTTTTCTTAATAAACTCAACGAGCGCTAAATTACGGCCATAGTCCATGCGCATCGGGCCTAAAATACCAAAGACGCCATTCTGGTTATTATTTTTATATTTCACTAAGACCGTGCTTAAAAAATTACCAAAAGGATTTTTTGAACCAACTAAAACTTGTTCACCTTCACTTAAATCTTCAAAAACATCATCAATAATTTCCTCTAAACGATCAATAATCCCCGAGACATCACAGACAGCATTAACTTGTTTAAACTCCGGTTGAGAAAAAAGATTGGATAAACCGGTATAATAGAGATCATTTTTATGAAAAGCCCAAAATACGGCACCGCTAGATAGTTCGGCGATCGCTTTAGCAGTTTGCCGAAAAGCACTATCCTCACGTTTAAATAATTGCTCTAGTAACTTAATCTCAGTCTCTTTAAGCTCTTTCTTTTTTTTCTGATCTTTTAAATCAATCAGGAGAAGCTCATAAGCAGCTTCGGTAGGAACCCGTCCGGCGGAAGTATGGGGTTGATAGATGTAGCCCTCGTCTTCGAGCTCCATCATTTCATTACGAACCGTCGCCGGTGAAATGTCTAATTTATATTTCTCGACTAAAAAGCCTGAAGAAACGGGGTTGGCCGTCTTCACATATTCCTTAACAATAGTTTCCAGTAAAAACTTTTTACGTTCCGAAATCATAGGTTTTTATTCTAAACCTATTATAAACAAAATTAGCACTCAAGTCAAGAGAGTGCTAATTATAGTTTTCTTCTATTATTTTTAATTAATTATTAGCCAAAATCTATTAAAGATTAAGCTCCTTTTTAAAAATCATCATTTCATTATACTCCGTCGGATTAAGTAATTTAGAAGCGGAAAAATTATTCTCATAGCGGTAGGAAAGGGCATAATATTCTAACGGATACTGGTTTAAAAAAGAGTCAGTTAAGAGATGAATTGAAGCCGCGAACGCGAGGGTGACAAGCGCTGCTTGAATATTTTTATATTTTTTAAAAATTGTGGCCAAGAGTAACAAAAGCGGCAGATATTCCCAGGCATGAAAAACCAAATAAAGTTTTTCACTGCTTAAAAACTGATAACCGTCTAAAAAATGACTAAGATTAAAATGCCAACCATAAACAAAGAAATATTCCAAAACATGATCTAAATCTATTAAAAAGCCACCCAAGAAACCGAAGATAACGCCAATTTCTACCTTCTTAAAATGTCTTCCTAATAAATAGCCCACTAAAATAGCGAGCGAGAAATGTAATAAAAGATGAAGGGGTAAGGGTAATTCCATAAAATAATTAGTTTAATTAAGGTCGAGGACTAAAATACCAATTTAAAATATCTTTAGCAATCGGGACGGCGATCGTGCTCCCTTCTACTCCCTCTTCTACTAAAACCATAATTGCTAACTCTGGTTTTTCATAAGGAGCAAAACCAATAAACCAAGCATGCGGGGATTTCTTGGTGGACCACTGAGCTGTGCCGGTTTTCCCCGCCATCGCGACCGGTAGGATACTAAGTGAACGGGCACTACCTTCAGTAACTGTTTGACGCATACCTTCGCGCACAATCTGCAAGTTATCGGGGGTGATAAAATTGGAACGAATAACTTGCGGCTTTACTTCGCTAACGATTTGATTGTCTTTATTCAAAATTTGTTTGACTAAATGAGGACGATAGAGCGTCCCACCATTAGCAACGGCGGCGGTATAATTAACTACCTGTATTGGGGTAACCAGAACATCACCTTGGCCGATGGCGAAATGATAAGTATCACCGATATACCACGGCTCTTTCTTAGTTTTTTCTTTCCAATCTTTAGTCGGAACAAAGCCATCCGCTTCTCCGGGCAAATCAATGCCTGTCTTTTCACCCAAACCAAATAACAAAGAGTATTTAACCAAACCACTTAACCCTAAGCCTTTAAAATCATTATAACCACCTCCAATATAATAAAAAAAGGTGTTAACCGACCCCGCTAAGGCGCTGCGGACATCAGTAACGCCATGTCCTCCCGCTTTCCAGTCAGGGAAAAACCAGTCTCCGATACGCAAACCTCCCGTGCTCACAAAACTCGTATTTTCATTGATAATATTCTCCTCTAAAGCGCCAGCGGCAAAAATAGGTTTGATTGTCGAGCCAGAAGGAAATTCGCCACTGACAGAACGATTAAATAGGGGCTGATCAGGATTATTAATAAATTGGTCATATTCGGATTGACTGATCCCCCGGGCAAACAAATTATTATCGTAAGTTGGTAGAGAAACTAAAGCCAGAATCTCGCCATTATTTACATCCATAATAATAACCGAGGCCCGTTCAAGACTGGCCTGCTGAATATAAGCTAGAGTCACCTCTTCAGTTTTCTTTTGTAAATCGAAATCCAGAGATAACAACAAGTTAGCTCCATCCACGGCTGGCACCTCGTTAATTATTTTCTTTTGTCGGCCTAAAGCGTCGACTTCAATATTTTTACGCCCCGCCCGACCCTTTAATTCTTTCTCCCAAGTATATTCAATGCCCATCTTACCAACATAATCAATCAAGGAATATTCGGGACCCAAAACTTTCCACTCCTGATCATTTATCTTGCCGGTATACCCTAAGATATGGGCTAAACTGCTCTCACCTAATATCTCAGGGCTAGAGCTAGCACTTGGCCAAAGATATTCTCGTCTAATTTTGCTAGATAGAAAAACACCCGGCCAGTTCTTGAGTTCCAAAGAAATAGTCATGGCTTTATCATAATCAATATTTTCCGCGACAAAGAGGGGTTGATATGATTCCAAGGAACCGAGTTTTACGGTGGCGAGTGTTTCTTTAAGTCGATAAAACGAGACGTTATCAGCTACCACACTTAATCCTGACGAACTAGCCATAGGTTGAAAGATATCTGATTCAATTAATGGTTCGCCTTCTAAAATCTGACTGAGTTGGCGCAATAAATTATCCCGTGTTAATTCATCTTTAGGTAGATCAATCGGGCGAAAGTATAAAACAAAGTTAGCTTTATTCCTGACCAACGGCTGAAGGTTGCGAGCGTAAATTATGCCGCGTTTGGGCTCAATAGTTTCCGCACGCAAACGATTTTCCTCGGCTAAGAAGCGATAATAATCATTCTTAACCACTTGCAGCCAGGCGGCTCTCACGGTTAAAATTGCTAAACCTAAAAGCACGGCTAAAACAAAATATCGTAACTTGGAAAAATCGAAAGAGCGACTGACGATCCCCTTGTGTTGACTGCCAGCTAAAAATGATTCTTCGGTCCAGTCAGTATAGTGCAGGGGGTCTCTTAGACCGCCAAAACGAAATTTCCCTTCTTTAATCGTAAAGGGATCGTCGCGATGATCTTTTAGGGCGGCAATTAATCGATTTTTCCCAATAATTTTGAATAATTTAGGACTCATATCTATTTTTATATTAACGCGGATTGGCGAGAAAGGCAAACCGAGATTGGGCTTTATTTCTTCTTTAGAAGAAACTTAGAATTTCTTTAAGGCGTTTATTATATAATAGGTAGGTACGAACATGGTGGCAACAACAAATTGGGGATAATTAGGTTGTTAAGGTTTAATATTTGCGATAAAATAAGGATAAATGTATGAGAATTCTATTGATTGAAGATGAAGCTGAGATAACCCGCCCTCTTTCTTTAGCTTTAAAGGCGGTGGGACATATTGTCGATATAGCTCAAGATGGCGAACGCGGTTATAATCTCGCCAGCATGGGTCAACACGACTTATTAATTTTGGATTATAATTTACCAAAACTTAATGGCCGCGAGATAGTAAACCAACTAAGAGGCGCGGGGATAAGAACACCAATCTTAATGCTAACAGTACATAGTGAAATAACAGACAAAATAGATCTCCTTAATCTAGGGGCAGATGATTATTTAACAAAGCCATTTGCCACTTCAGAATTGTTAGCTCGTGTGAAAGCCTTACTAAGAAGACCCAAAAGTTGGCAAAACAATATTTTACAGTTTGGTTCACTGGAACTTAACCATGATCGATTTTCTCTCGTTAAAAACGGGGAAAAAATTGCTCTATCAGCCAAAGAGTTCTCCCTTTTAGAACTATTAATGAAAAATCCAGGAAGAATTTTAACGCGCCAAGAAATAATGGAGAATGTTTGGGATGAAAATGGCGATCCTTTCTCTAATACGATTGAAGTTCATATTATGAACTTAAGAAAAAAGTTAGAAACCAAAAAAGAACGTTTTATTTTTACAATTCCTAACCGTGGTTATAAAATTGATAAATAACCTAAAGATTATTTTAGAAATAACTTAGTGCTCCTTTATCTCTAACTTGCTAAACTAATAGCGGCAATAGATTCTCGCCGCTATTTTAGGAGTAAGAATCAGCAAGGCCGATATTGCTCTAATCAATCATACTCTTCCTTTATGAAAAAACAAAACATAAAAAAATTATTAAATACTCCCCCTAAAACTCTGGCTTTAATGGCGATGATTCTGGCCGCGGCAACAAATCCCGGTATTCCTTGGCGCAATTGAATCAATGCTTCCGGCCAAAAGGCCGGAAGCATTTCAATAATATGAATAAAAAGAATTGGCTAAAACGTTTATTAAGTTCGGATAACCAGGCTGAAGACCAAAATCGGCGCGAACTTATCTTAAATATACTTTTAGGGGTATCAACCTTATCCTTTCTAATCATCAATATTATTAGGGTTTGCGATTACTTTATATATGAAGAATTGCAGGGTCTACCTTTTTGGACGACATTCCTAATATTAGTATTCTTTGTCTTTTTATTTCTATTATCAAAAAAGGGGAAAGCTAAATTAGCGGCCTACTTATTGATTGCGACTTACTCCCTCCCCATGTTTTACTCTTTCGCCACTTGGGGCACCGATTTGCCAGCCGCCCTACTACTAGCTGTATTAATAATTACACTCTCCGGTATTCTAATTAATGAAAAACTAGCCTTAATTAGCACGGGAATAATTTCTCTAGTTCTTATCCTTTTAACTATTGGGCAAACTCGCGGCTTAATTACTGTCCAAAATTATTGGCGCAGCGCGGCCACTACATTAGGAGATATTATTGCTTATTCTGTTTTGCTAGTCATAATCGCGTTCGTGGCTTGGTTATTTGCTCGGGGTTTAAATAAAGCCCTAAGACAGGTACAACAAAGCGAACTAGAATTAAAGTTTGAACGCGATTCTTTAGAAGTAAAAGTCGCTGAAAGAACGGCAGAATTACGTCAAGTAGAGGCGGAAAAGGTCAATCAACTTTATCGTTTGGCCGAATTTGGTCGTTTGTCCTCAGGTATTTTCCATGATCTAATTAACCCTTTAACCGCCGTCTCTTTAAATTTAGAACAAGTTAATAATGAAACAGAGAGTAAAATAATTGATGCAAAGTCTTACTTAGGCCAAGCTTTGTTAGCAACTAAAAAAATGGAAAATTTAATTGCCAGCATCAAAAAACAACTTCAAAAAGATAGCCGACCAACCTTATTTATTATTAATGAAGAAATTGAACAAATAATTCAAATTTTTTCTTATAAAGCCAGGCGTGCCTTAGTGAAAATAACTTTCGTTGCTTCTAAAACTATAAATTTCTACGGCGATGCGGTTAAATTCGGTCAAATAATTAGCAATTTGTTAGCTAACGCCATCGAGGCCTGTGAAAATAGTCAAATAGAAAAAACCGTAGAAATACGCTTGGAACAAAAACCAGGAAATATTCTTATTGAAGTTAAGGATGATGGTAGTGGTATTGACCAAGAAAATTTAGAAAAAATATTTGAACCATTCTTCAGCACTAAAAAAGAAACTAATCGCGGCTTGGGTCTCGGCCTAGCCTCAACTAAAAACCTAGTCGAAAAAGAATTCGGAGGACAAATTTACGTCAGTAGTCAGGTAAATAAAGGAACGGAGTTCATTATTCACCTCCCTTGTGAAAAAACGGAATGAAAAGGCTTATTATTGGCCGGCCTGGTTTTATCAATCTCTCCCAAAGTCACTGCAAATAAAAGTTCCTCAAAAATTAATAAATAAGCTCCAACGAGCTAATTTATATTTCTGGCGGGCATTGAATATCTATGATGACTTTTTAGATGAAAAAAATAAACCAAAAAATTTACCGATAGCTAATAGCTATTTCCGACGCGGTTTAGAAATTTATTATCGTCTCAAAATACCGAATGGTTTCTACTCCCTATTTAATAAAAGCTGGACAAAATTAGACCGAGCCAACCTCCAGGAGATAAACCAGAGAAAAATAAAAATCAGTGATAATAAAATTCAATACCCAATGGTTTGGCCCAAATTCATTAATTTACAATCCTTATCAGACAAATCAGTAATCCTCGGCTTAGGCGCATTAGTAATATTAGTATGGAATGGAGATAAAATGTCCAACTTAAGAGTAAAAGGTGCTTTAAATTTTTTTGGTTATGTACTGGCTGCTAAACAAATATCTGACGATGCTCGCGATTGGTTATCAGATCTAAAAAATGGCCTTATTACGCCCGCTAATCTACCGATTTTAAAAAAAGCCAAACAAGAAAATATAATTTTAGATATTAAGAAAGAGCTGACAATGATTAATTTGTTATTTGCGACCGAGTCATCACCTTATTTACTAAAAAGCATCTCTTTCCTCGCCCATCAAGCTCGTAGAGAGTTAATTAAAATTGGCTGTTCGACAAAGAATCCTCTTATTGAAAATCTTATTATGCCCTTAGAAAACGCCGTGAAAGAGGTAAAAACTTTTGCCAATTTAATAACTAGAAAAGGGTAGAAGATTGTATTATTAAAAATGACCCTATAAAAATAGAGTCATTTTTAATACTTATAATCCATCCTAGACTATTTCGCTAATAGTAGCTATTATTATAAACATTTAATTAAATCTTTAAGCAACGAGTCTTGTCCTTTAGCCCTTAGCCCTTTGATATAATCTTTCACATCACTCGGCTTGATCGCACTATTGGTATAAAATGAAAAAACTTCGTCGCTTAGGCTAATAATTTCCTGAACACAGGCTTCAAAATCGCTAATTTCATAACTACTGTTCGTTTGCCTAATAAGTCCTCTCTCTAACAAGCGACCAATAATGGTCGCCCCGCAAATATAGTACGACTCCCCTTCACTCGCCTTCTTATTAGACTTGTTCTTTAAATAGTCTAAATTTGCCCCTAATTTTGCCAAGAGTTGATTTTTAATATCGACACCCTGGGGAAGTTCTTCTTTTTGAGCTGTTTCGTATAAAACTTTCATACCGATAGTTTCCGCCTTTAACTCTTCAAGAATCCCCGTTTCAAAACTTTTACCAATCCTTTTAGAAATCACTTTATCTTCTGAATCTAGGACACTATGACCAGTTTCATGTAAAACTGTTTCTACTACCGCTGCCTGGGAATATTTTTTGTCATCGATCATTTCTCCTTTGAATATTTTTTTCAATAAGGGAATTTCTTTGGTGATGGCCACCTCAGTAACAGCATTAGTGTGAGACAAGATTTGGCTTTCTTCAGATTCACCACGAGTCATCCAGTATAAATTTGGACCAAAAGCCCAGGGTTGATAATTTAAACTAGCCTCTGGTATTTTATAATCTTTACTTAAACTACTTCTATTTTCGTCCAGCATTCTTTGAGCAGTTTGTGTAAATGGTCTAAACTGTCCTTCTTGTTCTTTAGTCTTTTTGGTTTTTAATCCCAGTCGCAATTCCACATCAATTTTACCCGCCTCACCAGTTGTCGAAGAGCAACCCTGAGGAATCAGCATGATTGGACAGCCAGCTTTATCAACCCTTTTACCCATACTATAGAGATCGTCCCAATCCTTATCTAGAACTTCAGGACTAATACTTTCTGAACCATAAACCTCGGCGGCTTTTTGCAAATAATCCGCAAAGCCTTGATAACTGTCAGGTAACTTACCATCTTTAACAGTTAACCTTGTCTTAGTAGATAATGATTCTAAACGTGATATAATCTTCTTCCATTCATAGGGAAATACATCGGTATAGGTCTTAATATCAATATCTTCACTCTTGGGATTTTTATACAAATCATAAAGATACTGAGCACCATCCTCATTAGTTAGTTTAGTTTCCTCGGAACCACCTGGTAGATCAGCTAGCTCGATTTGTTTAACGCAGGCATGATCAATATATTTTCCTAAAATCGCGGCGGTATCAACAAATAATTTTAACTCCTCTAGACTTAAGTCAATTTTTTGACAAATTACTTGCAAATTTTCCTGATCACCATATTTAAGCCAATGTTCCATTATAGCAATCGAGGCCAACTGCCTTTCTGACGAAGCCATTACCAGGGTACACCAAGCTTCGGGGTTAACGGTTCTAAGAATCTCTAAAACTCCAAACTGCCGCAAAGAAAAATTTTTACTAAGCTCTTCGGGGTTACTTAACAACTCTAAAGCAATTTTGGCTTCAGGATCATCAGTTGATAGACCACTTTTCCATTCCTCAGCTTTATTTTCAATCAAAGTCCTAACTGATCCTTCCCAGGTTTCATTAACTTTATTTTTAGCCGCTTCAAAAATATCTTCAGTCGCGTTAATTCGTTCTTGATCAGGCAAATCAGGCCAACCATCTTTTTCGACTTTAGCTTTTAAAACATCTCGGATTTCCCGGCCGAACTTAACATAGCCAGGAAGATTCTCCTGTTCTTCAGTGTTTTTTAGAACTGACATTCGGTTTTTCGGGTCAGCACCTTGTGGAAAGCTCTCTCCAAAACGCATATATTTATTACTAAATTAAGGTAACTAACATTCTATTTCCCTTTAATCGCCATAACCTCAATCTCAACGTCGCAACCTTCTTTCACGGTTTTGTTTATTTCAACTAGCGTACTAACGGGTTGAGCGTTGGTAAAATATTTATTTCTCACTGCTGATATTTCTTGAAACTTCGTCATATCAGTTACATAGATTACCGCTTTCACCACGTCATCTAAAGAAGCGCCGCCGTCTTGTAAAATTTTCTTGATATTTTCAAAGACAAACTCGGTTTGTTCAACAATATTATCGGGGGCGACTGCATTTCCGTCTTTATCCAGAGCAATTTGGCCAGTAACAAAAAATATTTCTGAATCACTAAGACTCACTTTAAGTCCATGGGAATATGAACCCATAACAGTTGTGAAATCTTTTGGATTTAAAATTGTTTTCTCCATATTCATTAATCAATTTAATATTAAATTCTCTCTAATTCCCAAAATCCTCCACCATTAGTTGGGTGAAGCTCCATAGCCCTTTTTAATCTATCAATTTCCACCTCGCGCCACTTTGGTTGGTTAGGAGAGGGGTCAATTAATCGAATTTTGTTTTTTGCCGGATATATGCGATCTACGACACAGACATGTCCTCCGTTTTTATCGTTTCCATTCAAAATCCCATTATGGAAGCAGGTTAATATATCTTCATCTTTTTTGATACGATTTAAGATGAAAGAAATAAATTCTTTTTTAGTTTTAAATTTAGCTATTGGATGAATAGTCATTCTCAAAGGAACCCCTAATTTCTTAAAAACCTGATTAGGATTATATTTCTTCAGTCCTACCCTAGTACCATAACCATGTCGGGGCTTTTTCCCGGTTTTTGCTGACCAAAAAAGATACTGATCGTCTTTTGAGACTACTAACCCAAGGTAATATCCCAACAATTCTTGTGGCATCAGTGGAAGACCTAATTTATACATCACCATACTTATACTAGCGGGCGCACAACATGATTTTTGTTGAGTTAAAGGGATATATCTTGTATCTTTTGGAATGATGTTTTTCATGGCTAAATTATACCAAAAATCGCCCCAAAAGGCGATTTTATAGATTAAACTAATGTCCCGACTGTTATTATGGTTAAAATAAAAGAAAAATTAGTATTTTTGCAGATTTTATGACAATTTCTTAATAATCCCTAAATTAGCATCTACTTCAACTAGATCATTATTTTTTAAAACTTTTGTGGCTAACCGAGCACTCATAATACAGGGGGTCTTTAATTCTCGACTGATGACCGCCACATGAGAAAGGATTCCTCCTTCATCGGTTATGATAGCCGCGAATCGCTTCAAATAGGGAGTATCAGATGGCCTAGTTATATTAGTAACTAATACATAACCACGTTTCCCTGTTTTAACACCATGGAAAGTTTTATATACCCTACCCTTCACTTTGCCGGGATAAACAGATACGCCTCGAATTATATCTCCGACGACCTCTTGCCCGGAGAATTTATTCCAAGCTTTATTTAAATTTTCTTCCCCAGTAAAAATATAACTGCGCTTCTGATAAAAAATATAGAAATAAGCTTTTCTCCTGGCGACTAAAATTTTTAATTGGTTCTTAAGTAACTTTTTTTGCTGAATATACTTTTTGAATTCTCGGAAAGTTAAGTACCGTAATAAATCACCATCAAAATTATTCTGCTGACCGATTTTTTTAGCCTGACGTTTGATAGCTGGCTCGATGTTTTCATAAATAAGGTTGGCAATACCGTCTTTATATTTGGCGACGACCAAAGCTGACTTTCCCAACCCTTGCGCATTTTTATTATTATTACTGACATAACGCATGATTGAATTACAAAACCCCATTTGCATCAAGACCTTGGGATAAATGATAGAAACTGTTTTAAAGAAGGCAAAGGGATTTATATCTTTTTCAACTCTAGTAATAATTTTCTTATATTCATCGAGATCAACCGATAAACCTTTAAGCAGACGTGGCAATTTTCTTTTTTCTACTGTCCGATTAAATGTTTGGCCGACACTCTCCTCATTCATAATGAACTTTCCTTGGTCTCTCCTGCCGACGGCACCAATGACACCATAAGAATAACCAACTTTTTTCTTTAAAAGACTTGTGTAGGCAAAAAACAAGCAACTATCCGTAAAAATCGAAAGTTTACGGGAGCTAGCGAAAGTTAACCCATTTTTCTGCCCAATTTCTATGTAATAATTAATGTTATTCATTCCACTAAAAGCCTAATTTATATTAAAACCTTCTGGCTGAATACTTTAGACGTTATCTGAGCTGGAATAAACAATGTTTCCTCATCTATTTAATATTTTTATTATCCCTTGATTAGCATTCATATCAACCATGTCGCCATCTTTTAACACCTGAGTAGCTATCTTCGTCCCGATAATGCAGGGTTTATTCAATTCTCGGGCAACAATCGTCGCGTGTGAAGTTATACCGCCCTCATCTGTTATAATGGCGGCTGCCTTACGCATTGCCGGCACAAAATCTGGTGTGGTCATTGCTGTTACCAAAATATCGCCATTTTTAACTTTGCTGATTTCGGTGGAAAGTAAACAAACTTTAACTCTCCCTTTAGCTTGTCCTTTAGAAGCAGATTGGCCTCTGATCTCCCTAACCCCCTTCACATCCGCTATAACTTTATTTACTTTAATAAACTCCCGAGCTTTCTGACCAGTTAACCAGGAATACCGACCATTTTTAATAATAAGCACCGAAGATGATGCCCGTTTAACAAGATCATTTTTAAATTTCGCACTTACATGACTAGATCCTAAAAGTGAATTAATCTCAAACTCAGTTAAATATTCTATATATTTAACTTCAATATTTAAACGTTTAGCTATCTCCTGAAAAACTACCAACTGTAATATGGGGTGGCTTCTGGTCTGTATAATCTTTTTAAGTTCCTGCAAATACGATAGTTTACGGAGGGCAAATACTAAATTACGGTAATCGACTGGTAAGTTTAGACCACGGGTGAGTTTATCACGCGCGCCGATCTTCAATCTCTTCTCCTTAAATTTATGCCGTCTAATCTCCAGCGGATTACCCTGAGCCAGACGTTTTATCCTTTTCCAAAAATCTCCTATTTTCCATATCCGACCTGTCTTATAACCAAACGGTATCGAGGAGTAGGTTCTGACGTGCTTAGCCAAAGCTTTTCTTATATCTAGCGGTAAAGTATCCGGCAATAGATTTCTAAATGACCGATGTGATTTTAATTTAATAGCGATATCTAATAATGATAATTCTTCATTAAAATTCTCATTATAATACTCTAAGGGATCGATTATGGTCGCTAATATATCCTCTATATCTTGAGTCGGGTAATTAGCAACCAAATATTTCTTTAATTCTGTTTCGGCTGCCAAAGCCCCTATCCACCAAGCGGGGGTATTTTTGAAATTATAAGCTAGGTACTTTTTAGCATATTCACTATAACGTCTAGCAATTTCTTTATTCGGCAAACAGCTGATTGGCTCGATAACAAACTGCTTTAAAACAAAATCATAAAGCAGATTAATATTTTTTTCAGACCATTCTATGAGGCCGTCCAAATAACTGGGCTGTTTTTTAAACTTTTTAACCAATAAATCATCAAAACGACGAGAGTCAGCTGAAGCTTCCATAAGAACATTAATGTAATCTTCGCCAATCACATATACCAGTGACTTCAATTTAGAACCATACTGTTTCAGGCAGGCTCGACCAGTGGCATAGGCTACTGTATAAACGGAGGGAAAAACGGAAAGAGTATTCTTGGGGCGAGAACGCCAACCTTGTAATGATAATTTCTTCATATCCTTGGCTTTTAACTTTTTTACAAATTAGTTAATGGCAACTAGTTCTAAAGGAGAAATGTTTCCATGAATTGCGTTCAGCTCTAAAATTTTTATATCAAATTAAGTTAGAAATAAATATTTTAATTTTACTATCAGCATTATGGTTTTCATAACTAATATAGTCCCTTTTACTTTAATGTAAATCCTCCATCCACATAAATAATCTGCCCGGTCATGGCGTCATTCTTTGCTAAGAAGGCAAAGGCATCGGCCACTTCTTCTTCTGTTATCCATCTCTTGAGATATGTCCCATCAAGATATTTTTTAATTTTACTATCTGCTACCTTATCATAAATTCTCGTACGAACATATCCAGGAGCTACTGCGTTAACCTGAATTGATGGCGCAACTTGCTTTGCTAGCGTTCTTGTAAAACTATTAATAGCAGCCTTAGCAGAGGCATAAACGATCATGCTACCACCACCATGTTCCCAGCCTTTAATTGATGAGGTGTTTAATATTTTACCATAACCCTGTTTTTGCATAATCGAGACCGCATATTTCGAACACATCATTGCACCAACAATATTATTATCAAGAAGTTCAAGAATATCTTTTTTCTTGGTTTCAAAAAATGTAACTTTTTCACTCGGCCAGGAGGCATTATTAATCAAAATATCTAATGTGCCAAATTTAGAAACTACTTTTTTAAAAAGTATTTCAATATCTTCTGGTTTTGTAATATTTAGCTTAACGAGAAGACATTTTCCGCCTAATCGCTCAACTTCTTTCTTTGTCTCTTCTCCTCCTTTCTTATTTTTATGGTAGGTTATAACAACACAGGAGCCTTCCCTGGCAAAACGGAGAGCTGTCGTCTTACCAATACCGCTAGACGAACCAGTCACAATAACAATTTTATTTTTTAAATTCATATATTTAATATATATTCCTGACTTTGAAATATTACAAGGGGAAAATAATCGTTAACAGCGATATTATTGCTCTTTCTATACCCAGCGAAAATAGTTAAAATTGATAATTTAGTAAAATTATCTAAAAAAACATTACTAAAACTAATAATAGAATTGGTTATCAACGCTGGTTTTTTCTTATTTATAACCTCCCCAATTTCCATATTATTTGAGTTATCTATTTTTTTGCTATCCACCAAAGTCGGTGTGCTCGGAGAACAATCCCATTATTCTGACATAACTTATCAATTTTAGCTAGAGGACGTAAATCTTTTCTCTCATCAAACCCAGGAATAATCGGCGCTCTATTTAAAGTATTAACTAACAACCGAAATGAAAGAAATCTTTGATAATAAATAGAATCTTTCATAAACACTAGTTCTACTTTATTCTTGTTAAATAATTTAACAACCGCCTCACTTTTCTTTATGGTATAAGGATAATTTTGTCCTCTTTCAAAAATTCTTTTTAACTCGATCTTGTCGGTTTCTCCTATGGTTTCTTCAATTAACAGCCCATGCGGCTTCAAAACTCTCAATGCTTCTTTAAAAAATGTTTGGTTGGCAGATAATGGCCCTCGAGAACTATATATTAAATCAAACGTATTGCCTTTGAATGGCATCTTTCTCCCGTCTCCGACTTTGAAAAAAACATTTTTAATCTTCTTGTGTTTCTGGTCGCTTTTAGCAGTTTCAATATATAACTGACAACAATCAACGCCAACAATCTTCTTGCAATAATGAGACATCTGAATTGTCAGCTCTCCCGAACCGCAACCAAGATCCAAAACCACATCATTCTTTTTAATGTATTTTAGCAAAAACTTAGAAAAATCAAGCTTTTCTCCTTTTATCACCTTAGCTCCGGACTTAAATTTATATCTATTATATTCTTTCATAATTTCTTATATAGGTATGGGCAAAATAAAACTGAATTAACTAAACTTTACTCAAAAAGTCCACGATTGCTGGGCGCCATGGACGCTATCCAAACTAAAAGCTAAACTATTCCATTTTTTTCCAAAAATTCTTGGCTACCAGGCACATTATTTACTCGCACCAGATCCCTCTTGTCGAACCAGCGTCCTTCTACTAAGTCATCTCCTAGTTGTAAATTAATCTTGTCAGCCATTCGGTCGGCAACATCTATACGAAAATAATTATACTCCATATAGCAAGTTACCTTTTCTCCTGTCATCTTAAGCGTTTTTTCTGTTGTACCATAATTTTTTTCCCTAAATAGAACAGCTTGGTAAGGAGAGATGTCTATTCCTGTTTCCTCAACCACTTCTCTCTGTAATGCTTGTTCCAAAGTTTCATTCTCATCAACCCCTCCCCCTGGGAAATGCCAACAATCAGGAAATACTCCGCCTTTTGCGGAATCTTTTTTACCCAATAGTACCTTGTCGTCTTTACTGATAATAATGGCCACAACAATTTTTCTTTGGATTTCTCTCATAGAATTATCTTGTAAAACAAATATATTTAAAAATCAGATATCAATTAAATTATAACAAAAATCGCCTAAAAAGACGATTTCTGTATATCCAGCTGCGGGACCTGGATTCGAACCAGGATAAACGGCTTCAAAGGCCGCTGTCCTACCGTTAGACGATCCCGCAAAATAAAATATCCTGCTACCAGGATATTATTAGAAAATCAAGAAAAAGTCAATTAAACTCGAGCATAACGCCGGACGGCAAACAAGCTCGCCACTTCATTAATAACTAAAACTACTAAGAATTGAGCGCCGAATATTAGACCAAAATTATCCACAAAGTAAGAAAGAATATTAACATTATAACCCATGAAGAAAACTTCTAAATATGGTTGCAGTAAAGATAAAAGAGGATAGAAAACGGCGATGACAATCAAGACACTGAGAAGAGCATAAATAAAAGCGGAGAAAAGATAGGGTAAATAAATAAAATAATTAGAAGCGCCTACTAAACGCATAATTTCAATTTCCTGACGATGAGTGTAAATCGCCACGCGAATGGCGTTATAGACAACTAAAAGGCTGGTAATGATAAAAATGGCGATAATAAACAGACCAATTTCATTCACTCGTTTGGTAATACTATTAATTCTATTTAAAATTACGGTATTATCCGAAAAATCACGTGATTCAATAATCGGGCTATCGAGCATTTTTAGTTCATTGATTAAAAGATTAGATTGGGAGAAGTCTTCTGGAATAATAGTCAGGCTAGGAGATAAAGGATTACGCCCCAACTCTTTTAAAGCAGCTAAAATTTGCTGATTATTTTGGTATTTCTCACGAAAATTGTCTAAAGCACTTTGTTTGGAAACGTAAACAACACTCTTAATCTTATCCGAAGAAGCCAGTCGGTCGCGTAAGGCTAAAATTTCACTTTCAATCGTATCTGGTTTGAGATATAAACTAATATTAATTTTCTCTTTAATCGCCCCCACGGCATTATCACTAATTAAGCGCACCGTTACTAGAGTGTTAATTGAAAAAAGAGCTAATAGTAAAATAGTGATGGTGACAACAGTTAACCAGGCATTTCGGGCAATGTCTTGCAAACCAAATTTAATAATCCGATAAAAAGATAACATAATTTATAATAAATATTTACCATGCGCTTGATCGCTAGTAATTTGACCATGATCCATGGAGATTACGCGACGATTTAAGCGATTAACAATTTCTTTGTTATGAGTGACTAAAATAATCGTGGTGCCAAACTTATTAATTCTTAAAAGTAAATCAACAATCTCATTAGCATTAATGGCATCAAGGTTACCGGTCGGCTCATCGGCTAATAAAATCTTGGGTTGATGGACTAAAGCTCGAGCAATGGCAGCGCGTTGTTGCTCACCACCGGATATTTCATGAGGATAGCGCCTCCCTTTATCTTCCAAGCCGACAATTTTCAAAACACTGGGAACAATCTTTTTTATTTTTGCCTGACTACCGCCTGAAACTTGTAGGGCAAAGGCAATATTTTCCTCCAAAGTCTTCTTAGGCAGAAGTTTAAAGTCCTGAAAAATAACACCAATTTGTCGTCTTAAAAATGGCACTTCGTGACGGCTAATTTTAGTAATATCCCAATCACCAATAATTACTCTGCCCTCATCAGCTCTTTCTTCACCAATCAAAAGTCTAACTAAAGTGGTTTTGCCGGCGCCTGATTGTCCCACAATGGAGACAAACTCTCCCGGAGCAATGGTCAAATTAACTTGACGCAAAACTTTTATTTTATGACTATAGGATTTAGAAACATTCTGCAAATTAATCATAAACTTCAGCGGACATAATAAAATTTAAAAAAGTTTTATTTCTTTAAAAGCCTTAAACCGTAACGTAGAAGTTGCTCGTTATCGAAAAAATTTTCGGCGCTAGATTTTGAACCAAAATTAATGGCAATTAAGTTACCCTGATCAATTTTCACTCTCGTCATCAGGCAATAACCAGCTTCATCTAAATAACCGGTTTTTGATCCCGTAACCGAATAGGTTTTAGTTTGGATCAGTTTATTAGTGTTCTTTAAAGTATGAGACTTCTTAGTATTGATCGTCTTGAAAGTATATTTTTCCATGGTACTGATCTTTTTAAGAAGTGGGTTGGTGAAAACTTCTTTAGTTATTATAGCATAATCAAAAGGAGAACTCACGTTTTGCGGTGATAAACCAGTCGGTTCGATAAAATAAGTGGAGGTGGCTCCCCAATTTTTTACCGTTTCATTCATACGAACAATAAATTTATCCCGGCTCAAGCCACTGACGCGGACTAAACTCTCCACCGCGTTATTAGCTGAACCAACTAAAGCACTATAGAGCAGATTTTCAATGGTCATTGTTTCCCCATCTTTAACGGTGAGACGGGCTGATTCCCAGGGCTGACAATACTTATAATTATATTTTTCATCTTGGACTTTATAAGTCACTACTTGATTCAAAGTGGGTCGTAAATCTAAAAAAACCTTAGCCGCTACTAATTTGGTTAAACTAGCTAACGGGGTAACGGCCTTTTCATTCTTTCCCCAAAGAATCCGACCGTCTTCTTCGAACATAATCACCGCGGAAGAAGCGGTAATATTAAGGGCGCTAGTATCTTGAGGATTCTTCTTCTTTAAATCAGGAGTAATTATCTTAAGTGGCTCAACTTTAACTGAAATTAAACCAGCCCCAGGGGAAGCAATTTTAGCAAAAGCGACTTTATCTAAATCAATTACACGATCGGGATGCTTATCGCGTTCCGGTCCCCAATCATTAACAGTAACATCAACAAATTTGCCATTAGCTAAGTTGTGAACTCGGAGCACCGTCCCTTTAAGAAAATCAGGGGAAGCTGCGAACAGGCCATTTTTGAACTTATACCAGCTGGCTGCGCCAACCGTCAGTAGATCGGGATTAGTTAAAATAATCAACTGGCCAGATAAAGAATCAGTAGTCGCACTCACATACTTTTTATCAGGAAAATCATGGGTGAGTAGCGGCCGCCAAACTCCAGCCGAAGAATCATAAGAAAATATTTGCTTAAAATAGTTGTTTGGTGAGGAGTAATTAAAACGAATATTTAACGGGCGACTGGGATCATATAAACCAATAGTCGAAAAAGAATATTCATAAGCCGGGCTAATCGCTTGCCACTCCCACGGTAAATTAGTTGCCGAGGATTCAGTGATAGCCAAAGTCACTGGGGCAGTAAAAGCAGCTGCCTCATAGTTAATTTGCAGATTATTAGAAGTGGCGGCCTGAGCATTAAAACCTAGAAAAAACAAAAAAAGACTAGTAACCCCGATAAGTTTTAACAGCTTTTTAATCATAATTTACTAATTGACTAAAATGATTTAATAATTCTATAATATACCTGACTTAGGCGGGTGTCGTATAATGGTTATTACATCAGCTTCCCAAGCTGAGGAAGGCGGTCCGATTCCGCTCACCCGCTCCCTAAATTCGCCGAGATAGCTCAGTTGGTAGAGCAACGCATTCGTAACGCGTAGGTCGCGGGTCCGAATCCCGCTCTCGGCTCACTAATATCTAATCAAAAAAATAGTACCACCATTTAACTAAATTGGATTTATTATTAGTGGAAGTAGCCTCAACTGCTACCGCTTGCAAACTTGGAGCTTCAATAACAACAACCTGTTCACCAGGTTTTTTTAAATTTAAGTTACGACGAGCTTGTTCTTCTAAGGATTGGTTAGATTGTAAATAAGTAATCAGCTCTTGTAAATCTTGATTCTCATTTTCAAAATTACTAATTTGTTTTTTGACATCATTGATCTCTTTTTCAATCAAACGGCGCTGACTATAGGTTCGGGCTAAAGGAAAAATAACAATTACTAAAAAAACTAAACCAACAATCGCTAAAAACCGCTGATTCATAAATAAGCGGTTGAAAAAACCAGTCGTTGAGGAGTGGAGCCGCGATTCTAAAACGCGTGGCCGAATTTTAGGCTTAACCATGCCTCAATTATAGCATAAGAAATGATTAGGAACCAAATGAAAACCCCCTATGTTTCAAGGGGGCTCATTATAATGAGTAGCGCAAATAAGAACAAAACTTCCTTCAAAACAGTTAAAAACCATGATGGAGTTTAACTCTTGGTAACAGCTAAGCAGCGATACGTTAAATGTTTCATTGACAAGCTTGGCTGGCAAACCACAAAAGTGGGTGTGAGAAGGAATAGCTACTAAACAATAATCAAATTTGTCCCGTTCTCTAGAAAAAGTTAAACCCAATTCTTCTGGATTATTTACTTTGACTACTGTTGTTTGATCAACAATTTGCCCGCACAGATCATCGGATTCTGATGGCAACATACCATTCAGAATAATAACTAGTAGTTTTCCATCAACCGACTGTTCTGATAAAAAAGCGGCGAGAAAATTTTGCTCCGAGGGAGTCTCGAGCGTTGAAGCTCGACAAGAGACAAAAAAAACCTTTTTCATCTTTATGGTGGTTATATTGTTAATAAAATGAACGTTAATATCAATTAGCCTATCTCACTTTCGGGGTAATCCAAAAACCCATATATTTCCCAAACATTAGTCTAATTTGGGCTTCAAGACACGGAATGGCTCCAAAAATAACAATCGTCACTGGGACGGCCACCCATTCTAGAGTCATAAATATCTTTTTCCAAAATTTATATTCCGGCGGGCGTTTGGGCAAAAGTAGAGCCGAAACAACTGCTGATAAGACCAAACCAATCATAGCCACGTTCATCAAATTCTGGGTAATATATGGTAAGTTGCCTGATAAAACAGTTGAGTTAAAACGGTCGCCCCCCAGAAGCATTGGGAGCCAACCAATTACGCCCACAATTAAGGCATTGGTCGCCCAAGCATGAAAGCCATAAATCTGCACTAGAATATGACCCAGAATACGCCCCCGATCCATATCTTTATTTTTCCAGCGCTTACTGGTATTAAATAACAAGTAAGGAATATTCTCGCCCCCCCAAGCCCAACGTCGTTGCTGTTTATATAAACTGCGCACTGTTTTCCAAAAACTCTGATCGCAGGTCACATCCATTGAAACGGGAAAATGAACTGGTTCAACGCGATAATGGCCATTATAATGTAATAAACAATGCCAAAAAATACGAGAGTCTTCAGAAACATTCTTAGATCCCCAAAAATCAATTTCATTTAAAGCCCGCCAAGTCATAGAATGGGAAGAATAAGTTACTAAACTTTCTTGACGGATTTGCATAATCATCTGCCAAAAGGTATTAGATGAAGCCGCGACACGAGAAAAGAATGGCGCTTTCCAAATATTATTATGATAGACCGGCACGGGTTGATAACTGTTATGATAAGGATCGGCGATAGTTAAAAACTTATAAGTCAAAGCAAAAAAATAACCCGACTTAACAACCGTATCGATATCAAACACACTAACTAAAAGGTTGTTATAATTTAAATGGTTAGCATCGATAATTTCTTTTTTTAACTGACGGGCACACCAGGCCTGATTCGCGCCCTTACCTTTTAGCTCACCAATAATATTGTCGGGGTGAAAAGTCACAAAGAAATAGCCAAACTTATCGCTAAATTTTTTTTGAATATCACTGGCTCTCTGCCGAGCAGCTTCTAGCCCGATTCTTTCCTCAAAGGTAACCGCCACAATCATTTGCTTCGTTGGGAAACCATCTTGAATAAGTGAAGTAAGACACTCACTAATAATCTCTTCGCTCTCGTGAGCTGTGGGCAAAATAACTATCTGCCATAAATCTTCCCATTTTAACCCAGTACGGGTAAGTGACTGGGGATCAATCTTTAAATCGGGGTCATGGGGATTAGCTGACAGCTTCTCGCAAGCTTGCCGCCAATTGGTTCGTAAGCCTTGTTTAAGACGATAATAAGAAGTAATTAAAAAAATCGCCATATAGACGACTAGCAGGAGCCAATAGACATCGAAAGCAATAATAGCGTAAGCCACCCAAACGGGTTTAAAATAGGAAAAAATAGTTAAAACGAGTAAAGTCGCAATAGACAAAAAACCCGGAAATATCTCTAATATCCGGTAAATTTTACGATCACGACCCTGCAAATCGGTCGCTTTGCCTATTTTTAGAAAATCGATTTCTGGCTCCATAATTTAAAGGGTTCCTCTTCTTTTTAGCTCAAAAAAGCATTCTGCGCAAGCCCGGACATCAAAGACGGCATCATGAGCCTCCGGAAAACTATTGGCAAATAAATGGCGATATAGTTCCGTCAAATTTGGCCATTTATAGCCACCCCGACCATTAGCGATCTTAGTTACTTGAGTGCTAGAGCGCATCGTACAAATTCGATTAGCTTCATTAAAAGGATTTTCTAAATTTTCCCGGAGTAATTCCGAACCGACGATTTTCTCATCAAAATCAATATTGTGACCAACGATAAAAGAAGCACTTTTAACATCTTTGATAAAATGCTCCAAGGCTAATCGTAACTCTTTCCCTTCTTTAACCGCTTGAGCATGAGAAATACGATGAATGGCGGTCGCTTCGACAGGGATAACAAAACCATTAGGCTTAATAATATAATTATAACTTTCCCAGTGATTGCCTTGAGCATCGTAAAGCGACCAGGCAATTTGGACTAAACGAGGCCAATTCAAAAAATCATCAAGGGGGGCTTGATAATTCTTGGGCAAGCCAGTAGTTTCCGTATCAAAAAATAAATACATATTAAAAATTATTGGCCGTAATGGTTATTTCCTCTCCTTCACCTAAATCATGCTCCGTATACTTAGTAGTCGACAAATTATTTGAATTTAGCAAAGCGCCCTGATCCTTGTCTTGATTAATAGCCTTAGAAGCGTTAATTAAAGGATGTTCATTCTTAATTTCCCGACCCCGAAAATCAACTGGTTTAATTGATTTAAGATCATTTAAAGAGAGCGGTAGTGCAGTGGGAATAGTAACTGTAACCTCCGAGAATTTCTTATTTTCCAGTTCTTTAGCTAAGTGTCTTTTCTCCACCTCCTGACGCTTTTCTTCTTTTTTTTTACTTAAACAGTCACGACAATATACAGGACGAATACCATCAGGGGCAAAAGCGGTTTGGGTTTCAACTCCACAACTAGCACAGGTAGCGGAATAACCTTTCTTACTATTCACCACCGAACTGATTGGAGCACTGCGACGTATTGTAGTCGTCGAGCGACTAGCTGGAGGGGCTTGGGTAGGAGAGACGACTTTGGGGATAATGGGGATAGTTTTAGCGATTGGCACGGTAGCGACACTTTTTGGTCGCCCAAACGTTACAGCCGAGCTATTAGCTTCTTCTTCATAATTCTCATGCCAACGCATAATTTTTTCTTCAACTATCTCACGATCGGAAGCATACTTTTCTCGGGAATAGTTAATCACTTTCTCAGTATTACCAGTCTGCTCATCTAAGCTTAGGGGTGGCAACCCAGCGGCGGAAAACGGTTGAGAAGCCAAACCATCAATCATTAATTTTAAATACATCTCATACTTAGGTAAATTGACTAGATCTTCCTCAGTAAACGTTGGGGTGAATTCTTTCACTAATTCTTCGGCATCGGCCGCACCGACGCGGAAAACCACCATTGTACCCACATTACCAAATACAGCTGGTTTCACCTTCTCACTAAGCTGTTCGATATACTGGTGTGCTAAAATTAAATTTAAACGATATTTACGCGCTTCGGAAAGAATGTTCGCGAAACTATCAGTAGAAAAATTTTGGAATTCATCAATATAGAGATAGAAATCATGACGATCTTTTTCTGGAACATCCACGCGGCTCATGGCCGCTAATTGAATTTTAGTAATCATCATTGCTCCCAGCAAGGCTGAGTTATCTTCACCGATTCGTCCTTTCGATAAATTCATGATTAGAATCTTACCATTATCCATAATATCCCGAATATCAATGGCGGATTTAACTTGACCAATAATGTTTCTCATTAAAGAGCTCGATAAGAATTGGCCCACTTTGTTTTGGATAGGTGAAACAGCTTCCGCCGCAAATTTATCAGCATAACCAGAGAACTCTTTTTCCCAAAAAGCCTTAACGACTGGATCTTTAATATTGGAAACTACTTTACGACGATAGTTTTTATCTGATAACATGCGGACTACTCCTAACAGAGTTGAGCCAGGAAAATCCAAAATGGCTAAAACCGCATTTCGCAAAATATATTCCAAGCGTGGTCCCCAGGAATCAGCCCATAGTTTTTGAAAGACGCCGATCAACCCGGAGGCGACTAAATGACGCAAATGAGGTTCAACTTGCTCCACAACATTAAAAGCAATGGGAAAATTAATATCGGAGGGGTTAAAATAGACCACATCATCTATTCTCTCAGTCGGAATATAATCAATAATCTTTTCTGCTAAATCACCGTGAGGGTCGACAACAGCTACACCATGCCCGGCTCGAATGTCATCGACGATCATATTCTCCAAAATCGTCGATTTACCCATACCGGTTTTCCCAACCAAATACATATGCCGACGACGATCATCGGTTTTAATGCCAAATTTTTTAGATTCATTACGATAAGTTGTCTGGGCGAACACCGCGATATCTTTCATAGAGGGAAAATTTATTGAAGTAATGACTTATAAGATTCTAGGGCGTCTTTAATGAGTGGTGGTAAATAGATAAAACCAAAAATTATTGGGATGACAATAATGAATAGTCGCAAAATGCTCCAGGTTTGTTGCCAAAAAATATATTTTTTAATATATCTAACAGTTTTTAAGATTTCTTCACTCTGGGCTAAATTATTTTCCATTAATTTAAGCAGGGCGAGCTGATCTACCGCTGTTAATTCGGGATTCTTTGGTGAGGAATCATTTTTTACTTCTTCATTCATAAATTTAATCACGCACTTTACAGCGCTTAACATATTTTTGACCAATAACGGAAAATTCCGCCATTTCTTGGTTACTATACGCTTGGTGCGCCTGATAGTGGAAGTCCACTAACTCCGTATCTGACTTAAATTTTTGTAGATACCAACTAGTGGCGCCACGAATAACTCTCCCCATGGCGGTAAAATCCTTTTTAGCCAAAAGACCAGGGACTACGGTAGTTCTAAATTCATAGGGTAGTCCACTTGTCATTATAATTTTAACACTTTTTTCTAAATTATTACAGTCAACTTTAACACCGGTTATTAGTTCATATTTTGTTAAAGGAGCTTTCAAATCCATCGCAATATAATCAAGTAGTTTTTCCTTGATTAATTGCTCTAACATAATGGGATTCGTACCATTAGTATCTAACTTGATGTCATAGCCAAGAGCTTTTATTTGTTTAATAAAACTGGGGAGATCCGCATGTAAAGTCGGTTCTCCGCCTGTAATAACTACCCCGTCTAAGCGGTTTCTTCTTTCCCTTAAAAAAAGAAAAAGGTCTTTAGAGGAAATAAGAGAAAAACCTTTTTCTTTTATGTTTTCGTCCTTTCCCTCTCGGGGCAGGACAAGCATAGGGTTATAGCAGAAGTGGCAACGAAAATTACAACCTTGGGTGAAAATAATTGCCGCTAAATGATCGGGGTAGTCGAGAAGAGTTAATTTCTCCAAACCACCAATGATCATATTTTTAAATTAAGAACCAACTTTAAAAGTTTTGCGATCTTTATACTCTGCCGCTTTGCCGGGATTATAATTCTTGACCGGAGTCAACCAGCCAACCACCCGACTATAAACAATGCATTCTTGTCTTTGAGTTTGAATAGGGCTCATATTATTATCACTGACCTTACCGGCCATAATGCCCAGTAATTGCAGTTTCATTATAAATTATATTTAAATAAATTACAAACTAATTATTAACCTCTTTGTTCACCCCAACTTCGACCTCAACTGTTTCCTGATAACCAATTTCATCATCACATTTAGGGCAATATTTATGCTCTCCAGAAAGATACCCATGTTTCGGACAAATTGAGAAGGTGGGGGTAATGGTAAAATAGGGTAAACGATAATTCTCCACAATTTTTTTAACTAATTTTTTGGCCGTTTCCCCGTCTGACAGACGTTCTCCCAGATAACCGTGCAAAACAGTGCCTCCGGTATACTTAGTCTGTAAATCATCTTGAAGATCTAGAGCAGAAAAAATATCATCAGTAAAATTAACATGCAAATGCGTGGAGTTAGTATAATAAGGATCAGCATTTTTGGTTTTCACGGCCTCGGAATTGGCACAGATAATCCCGGGATAGAGCTGTTGGTCTTTCTTGGCAAAACGATAGGTGCAGCCTTCACCCGGAGTTGCCTCTAAATTATATAAATTATTAGTTTCCGTCTGAAAATCCATGAGTTTCTCACGCATAAAGTCTAAAATCTCAGCCGCAAAAGCGTGCCCTTCAGGAGTATCAATTCCCTTTCCCATTAAATTTAAGACTCCCTCATTCATACCGTTAATGCCAATGGTGGAGAAATGATTCTTCCAATAAGCGCCGAAACGCATTTTCACATTATCTAAATAAAACATGGAGTAAGGGTAAAGACGATCTTCGGTAAACTTTTCCGTGATTTTCCGTTTAATTTCCAAGCTATCCTTAGCTAACTCCATTAAACTTAAAAGTCGATTCTTAAATTCCTCTTTAGTTTGCGACAAATACCCCAGTCGGGCTAAGTTAATGGTCACTACCCCTAAAGAACCGGTAAGGGGATTAGCCCCAAATAAACCGCCACCACGTTTTCTAAGCTCGCGATTATCTAGCCGCAGACGACAGCACATTGAGCGCGCATCATCACGATTCATGTCAGAGTTAACAAAGTTAGAGAAATAAGGAATACCATACTTAGCCGTCATCTCCCAGGCTGGTTTCAGACATTCTCGATTCCAATCAAAGTTCTTATCAACATTGTAAGTGGGAATCGGGAAACCAAACACCCGACCAGTAGAGTCGCCGGCCAGCATAACTTCAGCAAAAGCTTGGTTAAACATATCCATCTCCGGCTGAAAATCTTTATATTTTTCGGGCATAGGCTGGCCACCAATAATAGCGTTCTCCTCACCAATCATTGGCGAGGGGATGACATCTAAGGTGACATTAGTAAACGGGGTTTGAAAACCGACTCGAGTAGGGACATTAATATTAAACATGAACTCTTGTAACCCTTGTTTTACTTCTTTATAAGTCAAATTATCATAACGGATAAAAGGAGCTAAATAAGTATCAAAATTAGCAAATGCCTGGGCTCCGGCGGCTTCGCCTTGCATGGTATAAAAGAAATTAATGATTTGACCCAGGGCACTCCGGAAATGTTTGGGTGGATTACTTTGGACTTTTTCATCAACTCCGCGGAAACCGCGAATTAATAAATCTTTTAAATCCCAACCACAACAATAAGGAGCTAATAAACCTAAATCATGAATATGAAAATCACCATTAATGTGCGCGACCCGAATATTTTCCGGGTACATTTTATTTAACCAGTAACGTGCAGAAATCGAAGAAGCAATATAGTTATTTAAGCCCTGGACAGAAAAGCTCATATTACTGTTTTCCTTGAGCCGCCAATCCGCTCTTCCTAAATAATCTTCCATTAATTTATCATCCAAGGTGACTTTATTAATATCACGCAACTGTCGATGTTGGTCACGATACAGGATGAAGGCTTTAGCAATCTTAATTAGTTTGCTTTCAATAAGTACCTCTTCGACAATGTCTTGAACCTCCTCAACCGCTGGAATGCTATTCTTGTGAAATTTTTGATTTAATTTTAAAACTACCTGAGCGGTCAATTTTTTAGCTAAATGACGATCATCAACTCCAACTGCTAAAGCGGCTTTGTAGACCGCTTTACTGATTTTATCCTGATCAAAATCAACGATTTCGCCGGATCTTTTGATTAATTTAGAGATGGTTTCAGACATATGAGAATGTCACCCGAAGCCTAAGCTAGGGCCGAATTAACTTAATTATTGTTTTTCTTTAATAAGTTTATTTAATTCTTTCCGGAACTCGTGCGCATCTTTAAAAGATTCATAAACTGAGGCATAGCGGATATAGGCCACCGGATCAACTTTTTTTAAGTTTTTCATTACAGCTTGACCAATTTGCTTAGAGGTTATCTCAGATTTCTTTAAACGTTGGAGATCACGTTCAATCGAATGGATTAGTCGTTTAAAGCGATCTTCAGTAATTGGTCGCTTTTCACAAGAACGTTTAAGACCATTAGTTAGCTTCTCACGACTATAGGCTTCACGTCGACCGTCGCGTTTGACAATAATCAGATCCAGCAATTCTATTTCCTCATAGGTAGAGAAACGGAAGGCACATTTTAGACATTCGCGACGTCGTCTGATCGACAAACCGTCCTGGGCAACCCGGGAATCAACGACTTTAGTGTCGGGGAAGTAACAAATGGGGCATTTCATAAAATCCTATATTTTGTGGCCTTTTTTAAAAAGAGACCACTAAATGTTGTATCTACTAATATTTTAGCAAATTTTTACCCTCGGGTCAATTCAGCTAATTTTTCAAAAAAATATAAAAAAAATGAGAGTTATCCACAGAAAAACGTAAAATTAATGAACCAAAAAATCCCCCCGGTCACGGTGGGGATTTTAACCAATCTTTATTCTAAAATATATCGAAATTAGAGCCTTATTTTACCCCATTTTCTTCCGAATAAAGGCGGGGACACTCAAATCACTATCTTCATCTGAGGTTGGTCTCTCGGCTTTCTTCTCCAAAGCCGGTTTCACAGGTAAACTTTTAAAAACCGAGAACTTCCCTTTATTTTTGTCAACTTCAGCATTATGAAGGGGTTCCTTTTCACTCTCTTTCTCAACAATAAAGGTGTTAGGGGTGTAAACTTTACTAATTTCACTCTTTTGAGTTTTAGTATGACCATCAAAACCAGTCGCCACCACCGTAATTTTAATAGAATCCTTCATCTTCTCATCAATCACGGCACCAAAGATTATTTTAGCGTCCTCATCGGCAGCTGAGGTAATCACCTTAGCCGCTTCACTGACCTCAGTCATACTTAAATCGGCACCACCGGTAATAGTGAAGACAATACCTCGGGCACCATCAATTGACATATCTAATAGGTTTGAGTTAATGGCGGCCTTAGCAGCCTCAACCGCTTTATTTTCTCCACTCGCCTGACCAATACCCATTAAAGCTGAGCCGGCATTAGCCATGACAGCTTTAACATCAGCAAAATCGGCATTAATAATTCCCGGTACAGTAATGATTTCGGCAATCCCTTGAACGCCCTGACGCAAAACATCATCGGCAATCTTAAAAGCTTCTAAAAGTGGAGTTTTCTTATCAATAACCTGTAATAATTTATCATTAGAGATGGTAATAATGGTGTCAACTTTATCAGCCAATTCCGCATAGGCGCGATCGGCAATGTTTTTTCGTTGACCGCCTTCAAACATAAATGGTTTAGTAACCACAGCCACCGTTAAAGCGCCGGCATCTTTAGCGATTTGAGCTACAATCGGAGAAGCCCCTGAACCAGTGCCTCCGCCTAAACCACAAGTAACAAAAACCATATCGCAACCTTTCAAAGTTTCTTTAATTTCATTTTGAGATTCTTCCGCGGCGCTTTTACCTAAATCCGGATTCATTCCCGCCCCTAAACCACGCGTTACTGTTTTGCCAATATGAAGCTTTTCGTTAGCTTTATTATAATGTAAAGCTTGCACGTCAGTATTGATTGCCACAAAACCGACCCCCTTAATACCATTGGTAACCATGCGATTAATCGCACTACCGCCACCACCGCCAACACCAACTACTTTTATTTTGGCAAAAGTTTCAATTTCTGGTTTTATTTCCGCCATAAAATTTCTTATTAGTTATTATCCTTATTTGGGCATAATCTTATTCCATAGCCCCTTAACTTTTTCTGAGATACCGGCAAAATTTTTCTTAAATTTACTACTATTCATCGCCCCTTCGGTCTCTAAGTTATTACCCCAAATTACGAGACCCAAAGCGGTTAAGAATTCGGGATTTTTAACCTTATCAATCACCACATTAATATTTTTAGCCACCCCCACGGCCGCCGGAAGACGAAGCTTCTTTTTAGCCGCTTCCACTAAGCCAAGCAAGTCAGCTCCACCGCCGACAAAAATAACTCCAGCTGGTAGCATTCCGGAACGATCAATTTTTTTAAATTCATTATCCACCTTATCAAAAATTTCTTCCACTCGAGCATTAATAATTTCGGCTAAATATCGCCGCGAGATAAAACTAATATCATCATTAACCTCTTCTTCTTTAACAAGGTGAGTGACGTCAACTTCTTCTTTCTTATCAACCTCATCAGGTACCGCGTTGCCGTATTCTTGTTTAATTCTTTCCGCGAGATTAATGGGACAACGCAAACCAATAGCAATATCAGCGGTGATATGTTCAGCCCCTAAAGGCAGAACGGCGGTATGAATTAAATTTCTTTCCTCATAAACGGCCAGTGAGGTAGTGGAAGAGCCGAGATTAATTAAAACTACGCCCAACTCCTTCTGTTTTGTACTTAAAACCGCTTCTGCGGCCGCTAAAGGAGCGATAACTAAATCCTCAATCTCTAAACCAGTCCGATAGATCGCTTTGGTTAAATTCTTAATTTGGGTACTTAATCCCTGGACAATCAAAGTCTCTACTTCCAGACGAATACCATTCATCCCAATAGGATCTTTGACATCGCTCTGATTATCAACACTGAACTTAATCGGAATAACGTGTAAAATCTCATAGTTAACTGGTACGGCTAAGGCGCGAGCGGCCTCAATGGCTCGATTAACATCGTTTTCATTGATTTCCCCATCGCTCCGGCCAACCGCCACTACACCTTTGGAGCGTTCACACTTAATATGGGGGTCATTAATACTAACCCACACTCGAGTAATCGGGACACCGACCAAACGCTCAGCTTTTTCTAGAACCGCTGAAATAGAGGAGGTAGTCTCTTCGATACTGTTTACTATCCCCCGGCTCACGCCAGCGGTTGGTCCCGAAACCGCCCCGATGATTTGTAGTTCATCGCCAGCGGGACCAGGTATTTTTTGGCCAATAACCAGCCGGATAGAGGTTGAGCCAATATCAAGACCGGCGATCACATTATCTTTCATAAAAATAAAAAATGCTTAAAGTAATTGCTGTTAATATTATACAAAATTTCTAAAGATTTAACAATTGTCTCTGGGCGCAAACTAAGGGCTAGAAGAGACCCAAATACCAATTAATGATTGAACTCCCCCAAATTAGGGTAATAATAGCTCCTAAAGCTAAAAAAGGGCCTAAAGCAATCACTGATTTTAAACCCTTTTTCTTCAAAGACATTAAAACCAGACTAACGATTGCCCCCACACAATAAGCTAAAAACATAATTAGCAGGAGTTGACTAGCATTAGGAAAAGCTAAGCCTAGAAATAATCCCAACCAAATATCACCTTCGCCGATCCCTTTTTTCTTAGTTAAAAGGTATTGCACTAAAAAGAAAACCGCTCCGATGGCAGCAAAAAGTAATAGCAACCACCAGGGGACTCCTAAAAATAAATTAAAAACAAAAATTACTCCACTCATTACCCAGATTATATTCATTGGGATGAGCTGCCAACGTAAATCATAAACAAACACAATGATTAACGTAATAATCAAAAACCAATCATGACCTAGAACTAAAAATAATTGGTTATTATCTTTTAATGTTTGGAATGTAATCAAAAATAATAAGGCGGTAAAGAATTCTACTAAAGGGTACTGCCAAGAAATTTTAATTCGACACTGACGACAACGACCCCGGAGTAAGAGAAAACTTAACAAAGGAATATTGTCATACCAAGTGATAATTTGTCGACAGTGTGGGCAATAGGATCTTCCGCCCATAGTTTCCTCTTTATACATGCGCCAAATCAAACAATTGAGGAAACTACCAATTATTAAACCAAAAATAAAAACAGCGATTGACCAAAAGATAAACATATATTTAATCAGTTAGCATCTTAATTTTTAAATTTTTAAATTCGGCTCGCTCGGGAGCTAATTCGATTGCCTGATCCAAGCACTTAATCGCTTGTTTTAAGTCGTGAGCTTCATAATAAAGATTAGCGAGCGCAACGAGCCAATTGTAATCTTGGGGGCTCCGCTGCCAACCACGTTGATTATAAACAATCGCCTGAGGGATATCTCCTTGGAGATAGTAGGTGTCGGCAATCTTTTTCAGTAGAGTGTAATCAGCTAAATTATTACCATAAGCGAGTTGGTAGTAATGGCGAGCGGCCGTATAATCCTTTTGTGCAAAATA
>Ga0074195_1001001_pt1 | contig 45105 bp, 32 predicted proteins | sample EPASupsiteHSE623_FD_64525 | JGI IMG/M metagenome (GOLD analysis project Ga0074195, IMG submission 64525) | Bioremediated contaminated groundwater from EPA Superfund site, New Mexico - Sample HSE6-23 | ecosystem: Environmental > Aquatic > Deep subsurface > Groundwater > Contaminated ...
GCCAAAAGCAAGGGGCCCCCCCCCCGCAAAGAGGAATTCTCCCCCACCCCCCCCCCAAGACCCACCCAAGCCCCCCGAAGATAACCCCGCCGCAACCGCGCCAGCGCCCAGCGCCGCCACTGGAGAATACCTGGCTTGGCTGGATCGCCTGCCGCCCGAGGTCGCAGAAAGGCTGAAAAAAGCGCCTCCCGAAATTGCCGAAAAGCTGATGAAAATGTCGCCGGAAGATCGCCGCGCTTGGCTTCAGAAGCGGCGTGAGGAAAGGGCAAGGCAGGGTGGGGAATAGGGCTGAGGCAATGAAAAGCTGTGTGATGTTTGCTTCCATCTGGCCCCTCACCCTCGATCCCTCTCCCCGAAGGGGCGAGGGAAGACAAACAACTCCCCTCGCCCCTCCGGGGAGAGGGGCAGGGGGTGAGGGGTTCAGCGCCAAATGAACCCCTCCCGCATTTTCATCCTCCGCCCGGTAGCAACCTCGCTGCTGATGCTCGCCATCATGCTGGCGGGGCTGGTCTCCTACCGCTTCCTGCCGACATCCGCCCTGCCGGAAGTCGATTACCCGACCATCCAGGTCATCACGCTTTATCCCGGCGCCAGCCCGGATGTGATGACCTCATCGATCACTGCTCCACTGGAACGCCAGTTCGGGCAGATGCCGGGGCTCAACCAGATGTCATCGACCAGTTCCGGCGGCGCTTCGGTCATCACGCTGCAATTCAGCCTCAATCTCGGCCTCGACGTTGCCGAGCAGAGCGTGCAGGCGGCGATCAACGCCTCCGGTTCGTTCCTGCCGACAGACCTGCCGATGCCGCCGATCTACAGCAAGGTCAACCCGGCCGATGCGCCCGTCATCACCTTGGCGGTCACTTCCGAAGTGCTACCGCTGCCGAAGGTGGCCGACCTGATCGACACCCGCCTAGCACAGAAGCTTTCACAACTGCCGGGCGTCGGTCTGGTCAGCATTGGCGGCGGGCAACGCCCTGCCGTGCGTGTCCAGGCCAATCCGGCGGCATTGGCGGCGAATGGCCTCAACCTCGACGACGTTCGCAGCGCCGTCGGCAACGCCAACGTGAACATGGCCAAGGGCAGCTTCGACGGGCCGCTGCGCGCCTCGACGCTGGACGCCAACGACCAGCTCAAGTCCGCCGACGAATACAGCAGTCTGATTGTCGCCTGGCGCAACGGCGCGCCGATCCGCCTGCGCGACGTGGCCGATGTCGTCGACGGCGCGGAAAACGCCCGCCTCGCGGCCTGGGCCGCCGCCGACAAACAACAACGCCCGGCGGTGATCCTCAACATCCAGCGCCAGCCCGGCGCGAACGTCATCGAGACGGTGGATCGCATCAAGAAGCTGCTGCCGCAACTCCAGGCGACGCTGCCGAACTCGGTCGAAGTCAAGCTGCTGACCGACCGCACCACCACCATCCGCGCCTCGGTGAACGACGTACGCTTCGAGCTGTTGCTGTCGGTGGCGCTGGTGGTAATGGTGATTTTCGTTTTCCTGCGCAACCTGTCCGCCACGGTCATTCCCAGCGTCGCCGTGCCGCTGTCGCTGGTCGGCACCTTCGCCGTGATGTACCTGGCCGGCTTCAGCATCAACAACCTGACCCTGATGTCGCTCACCATCGCCACCGGCTTCGTCGTCGACGACGCCATCGTGATGATTGAGAACATCATGCGCTACATCGAAAAGGGTGAATCGCCGCTGCAGGCCGCGCTCAAAGGCTCGGAACAGATCGGCTTCACCATCATCTCGCTCACCTTCTCGCTGATCGCCGTGCTGATTCCGCTCTTGTTCATGGGCGACGTGGTCGGGCGGCTGTTCCGCGAATTTGCCATCACGCTCGCCGTCGCTATCCTGATTTCCGCCGTGGTCTCGCTCACGCTGACGCCGATGATGTGCGCCAAGCTGCTGCGGCATGTGCCGGAAGCCGAGCAGAGCGCGTTCTCGCGCAGGAGCGGCGCGTTTCTAGACCGCGTCATCGCCCGTTATGCCGAGATGCTCAACTGGGTGCTCGACCGCCAGGGTGCTACGCTGCTGGTTGCAATCGGTACGCTGATCTTGACGATACTGCTCTACATCCTCGTGCCCAAGGGCTTCTTCCCGGTGCAGGACACCGGCGCGATCCAGGGCATCACCGAAGCGCCGCAATCGATCTCTTTCCTTGCAATGGCCGAAAAACAGCAGGCGCTAGCAGAGGTCATCCTGCAAGACTCGGCGGTGGATAGCCTGTCGTCCTTCATCGGCGTCGATGGCAGCAACGCCACGCTCAACAGCGGCCGCATGCTGATCAACCTGAAGCCGAAGAACACCCGTAACGCCGACGCCAGCGGCGTCATCCGCCGCCTGCAACCGAAACTGGAAGAGGTTAGCGGCATCTCGATGTACATGCAGCCGATCCAGGACTTGACCATCGAGAGCCGCGTCAGCCGCACCCAGTACCAGTTCAGCCTGGAAGACGCCGACCCGGACGAACTCGGCGAGTGGGTGCCGAAACTGGTCGAGCGCCTGCGCCAGTTGCCGCAGCTCGCCGATGTCGCCACCGATCTTCAGGATCGCGGCTTGCAAGCGTATGTCGACATCGACCGCGACGCCGCTGGACGGCTCGGCATCACCCCGGCAGCCGTCGACAACGTGCTCTACAACGCCTTCGGCCAGCGGCTGATCTCGACTATTTTCACCCAGTCCAATCTGTACCGCGTCGTGCTCGAAGTCAAGCCGGAATTCCAGCAGGGCATCGAAGCGCTCGACCGCATCCACTTCGTCACGCCGGCAGGCAAGCAAGTGCCGCTGACCTCCATCGCGCGCATTTCCGAGCGCACGACGCCGCTCGCCATCAACCATATCGGCCAGTTCCCCGCCACCACGATTTCCTTCAACCTGAAGGCGGGCGCATCGCTCGGCGACGCGGTCAAGGCCATCCATGCCACCGAACGCGAGCTAGGCATGCCGCCCAGCATCCGCACCAGCTTCCAGGGCGCGGCGCTGGCCTTTCAGGCATCGCTGACGAACACCCTGTTCCTGATCCTGGCCGCCATCGTCACCATGTACATCGTGCTCGGCGTACTCTACGAGAGCTATATCCATCCGGTAACGATCCTGTCCACCCTGCCCTCCGCCGCAGTCGGCGCGTTGCTGGCGCTGCTGGTGTCATTCAACGACCTCGACATCATCGCCATTATCGGCATCATCCTGCTGATCGGCATTGTCAAGAAAAATGCCATCATGATGATCGACTTCGCCCTCGAAGCCGAGCGCGAACAAGGCAAATCGCCGCGCGATGCGATCTTCGAAGCCTGCCTGCTGCGCTTCCGCCCGATCCTGATGACAACCATGTCAGCCCTGTTGAGCGCCCTGCCGCTGATGCTCGGCGGCGGTGTTGGCTCCGAACTGCGCCACCCGCTCGGCATCACCATGGTCGGGGGGCTGCTGCTGAGCCAGTTGCTGACGCTGTTTACGACGCCGGTGATTTATCTGGCGTTTGATCGGTTGGCTAGGAGGGTGAAGGGTGGAAGTGATGGGGGATAAATTGCAGGCTATCCATCTTGCAACCCCTCACCCCAACCCTCTCCCCGGAGGGGAGAGGGAGCTTACTTCATCCCCTGCCCCTCCGGGGAGAGGGGCAGGGGGTGAGGGGAAAGCCGCCAGACAATACAAAACCCGCCAAAAATCCGAACTCGCCCCCCTACTGCAAACCTTCGCCAAGGAAATGCGCCTCGCTCCAACGGATGCCGAAGGCAGACTTTGGTATTTCCTGAGAAACCGCCGCATGTGCGGCCACAAGTTTCGCCGCCAACACACAGTGGGGCGATTTATCCTTGATTATGTCTGCATCGAAAGCCGTCTGGTTATAGAACTGGACGGAGGGCAACACGCCGAAAATACAACCTACGACGACGAGCGCGCACGCTATCTTGAGCAGCGTGGAATGCGCGTGTTACGTTTCTGGAATGATGATGTTTTGCTGCGTTGCGAATTGGTGCTGGAGGAGATTTGGCGGGCATTGGAGGGGAATTTGCACAACACCCCTCACCCCCTACCCCTCTCCCCGAAGGGGCGAGGGGAGCACGAAACTCCCTCGCCCCTTCGGGGAGAGGGCTGGGGTGAGGGGAATCATCCCCACCAAGGTGGCAAGAAATGAGCCTCTCCTCCACCTTCATCCGCCGTCCGGTAGCCACCACCCTGCTGACCATAGGCATCGCCATGGCCGGAATGGTCGCCTTCACCCTGCTGCCGGTCTCCCCGCTGCCGCAAGTCGATTTCCCGACCATCTCGGTACAGGCATCGCTGCCCGGCGCCAGTCCGGAGACGATGGCTTCCACGGTGGCAACGCCGCTGGAACGTTCGCTCGGCGTCATCGCCGGAGTCACGGAGATCACCTCCAGCAGTTCGTTCGGCTCGACCCGCGTCACGCTGCAATTCGATCTTTCGCGCAACATCGACGGCGCGGCGCGGGACGTGCAAGCGGCATTGAATGCAGCCCGCAGCCTGCTGCCGACCGGCATGCCGAGCAACCCGACTTACCGCAAGGTGAATCCGGCCGATGCGCCGATCATGCTGCTTTCCATGACATCGGAATCAATGACGCGGGCGCAGATGTACGATGCCGCCTCGACCATCCTGGCGCAGAAGCTGTCGCAGGTGCAGGGCATTGGCCAGGTTAGCATCGGCGGCAGTTCGCTGCCGGCGGTGCGCGTCAGGGTCAATCCCGGCGCATTGGCGAAAGTCGGCATCGGTGTCGAGGAAGTGCGCACCGCCATCGTCGCCGCCAACGCCAACCGGCCCAAGGGTACGCTCGAAGACATTGATCGGCATTGGCAAATCCTCGCCAACGACCATGCGAAGAAGGCTGCCGACTACGTGCCGGTGATCGTCTCCTGGCGCAATGGCGCAGCCGTGCGCCTGTCCGACATTGCCGAGGTCAGCGATTCGGAACAGGACGTGCGCAACGCCGGACTGGTCAATGGCAAGCCGTCGGTGATGCTGATCCTGAACCGGCAGCCGGGCGCGAACATCATCGAAACCGTGGATCGCGTGAAAGCGCTGTTGCCGCAATTGCGCGCCTCGATTCCGGCGGCTATCGACCTCGATATCGCCATGGATCGAACGCCGACCATCCGCGCTTCCCTGCGCGAAGTCGAACGCACACTGCTGATCTCCATCGCGCTGGTCATCATGGTGGTCTTCCTGTTCCTGCGCAATGGCCGCGCGGCGCTGATTCCCAGCGTGGCGGTGCCGGTGTCGCTGGTCGGCACCTTCGCCATCATGTACCTGGCCGGATTCAGCCTCAACAACCTGTCGCTGATGGCGCTCACCATCGCCACCGGCTTCGTCGTCGATGACGCCGTGGTAGTGCTGGAGAACATCTCGCGCCACATAGAAGACGGCATGTCGCCGTTCGATGCCGCCTTGCAGGGCGCGCGCGAGGTGAGCTTCACGGTGCTGTCGATGAGCCTGTCGCTGATCGCCGTATTCATTCCGATCCTGCTGATGGGCGGCATCATCGGCCGCCTGTTCCGCGAATTCGCTGTCACCCTGTCCGTCGCCATCCTGATTTCTCTGGCGCTATCGCTGACCACCACGCCGATGATGTGCGCCTACCTGCTCAAATCCAAGTCCGAGCAACCGCAGAACCGCTTTCACCAGGGTTGCGAGCGCATCTTCGACGCCATGCTGCGCGGCTACCGCGTGTCGCTGGACTGGGCGCTGGTGCACAGCCGCTTCATGATGCTGTTGCTGCTGGCAACGGTCGGCTTAAATATTTATCTCTACAACATCGTGCCCAAGGGCTTCTTCCCGCAGCAGGACACCGGTCGACTGATGGGACGCATCCAGGCCGACCAGAGCATTTCCTTCCAGTCCATGCGCGGCAAGCTCAGCGCCTTCGTTGAGATCGTCGGCCAAGATCCGGCGGTGGAGAATGTCGCCGGATTCACCGGCGGCGGCCAGCGCAATTCCGGCTTCATGTTCGTATCGCTGAAACCGCTGGCCGAGCGCAAGATTTCCGCCGACAAGGTCATCGGCCGCCTGCGCGGCAAACTCTCGCAAGTGCCAGGCGCCAGCCTGTTCCTGCAACCGGTACAGGACATTCGCGTCGGCGGTCGCGCCAGCGGCGCGCAATACCAATACACCTTGCAGGGCGACCAAATCGAGGAACTGCGCGCCTGGGGCCCCCGCATCCGCGAGGCAATGAGCAAGCTGCCGCAGCTTGCCGACGTCAATACTGACCAAGAGGACAAAGGCATACAAACCTCGCTCATCGTCGACCGCGACGCCCTCGCCCGCCTCGGCCTCAACCAGCGGCTGGTCGACGCCACGCTCAACGACCTGTTCGGGCAGCGGCAGGTATCGACCATCTACAACCCGCTCAACCAGTACCGCGTCATCCTCGAAGCCGCGCCGCAATACCTGCAAAGCCCGGAAACGCTGAAGGATATTTTCATGATCGCGCCGGGCGGGGCGCAGGTTCCCCTATCCGCGTTCTCCCGCTGGGAGCCGACGGCGACGCCGCTAGCGGTCAATCACCAGGGGCAATTCGCCGCCTCCACGATCTCCTTCAACCTGCCGGTTGGCGTATCGCTCTCACAGGCCACAACCGCCATCGACGACATGATGCTGCAAATCGGCGTTCCCACCTCCGTGCGCGGTACCTTCCAGGGAACAGCGCGGGCGTTCCAGGCTTCGCTCGACAGCCAGCCGATCCTGATTCTCGCTGCGCTGATCGCCGTGTATATCGTGCTCGGCATGCTCTACGAAAGCATGGTGCATCCCGTCACTATCCTGTCAACACTGCCCTCCGCCGGGGTCGGCGCCATCCTGGGACTGCTTGCCTTCAAGACCGACTTCAGCATCATCGCGCTGATCGGCGTGATCTTGCTGATCGGCATCGTCAAGAAAAACGCCATCATGATGATCGACTTCGCTCTGGCCGCCGAGCGGAGCCGCGACCTGAGCCCGCGCGACGCCATCTACGAAGCCTGCCTGCTGCGCTTTCGCCCGATCATGATGACCACCATGGCCGCGCTGTTCGGCGCATTGCCGCTGGCGCTGGGTACCGGTGATGGCGCGGAATTGCGCCAGCCACTGGGCATCTCCATCGTCGGCGGCCTGATCCTGAGCCAGTTATTGACGCTATACACGACCCCGGTTGTCTATCTGTATCTCGACCGTTTCCGGCTGTGGTGGCTGGCACATCACAAACGCCCCATCCCCGCCATTGAAATCATCGCCAAGACTTGAGCAAGAAAAGGACATCCCGATGACACTCCGGACATTTCTGCCCGCCCTGATCGCCCTCTCGCTCCTCACCGCCTGCGCCGTCGGCCCCGATTACCAGCGTCCTAGCATCAGCACCCCGGCTGCCTACAAGGAAGCGAAAGACTGGAAACCGAGCGAGCCGAGCGATGAAGCCCCGCGCGGCAAATGGTGGGAAAGCTACAAAGACCCGCAACTCACTGCGCTGGCGCAGCAAGTGGAAATCTCCAACCTGAACGTGCAAATGGCCCAAGCACAGTTCCGCCAGGCCGCGGCGCTGCTCGATTCGGCTTACGCAGGCTATTTCCCGACCTTGTCGGGCAACCTTTCGGGCAGCCGGGGAAGGGCTGCTTCGACAACATCGACAAGCTCTGCAACGGACAATGCAATCCGCAATAGCGTCAAGATTTCTCTCAGCGCCAGTTGGGAGGCCGATGTCTGGGGCCGCATCGGGCGCAATGTCGAAGCTAGCGCAGCCTCGGCCCAGGCCGGCAACGCAGACCTGCAATCGGCCATATTGAGCGCCCAGTCGACGCTGGCGCAAACATACATCCAGCTGCGCGTAAACGACGCCCTACGCCAGTTGTTCGAACGCACCGTGGCAGCTTACCAGCGCTCGCTGGAAATCACGAAGAACCGCTACGAAGCCGGCATCGCCGGCCGCGCCGATGTCGCCCAGGCCGAAGTGCAATTGAAATCGGCCCAGGCGCAACTGATCGACCTCGGCATCCAGCGCGCGCAACTGGAACATGCGCTGGCGCTCCTGATCGGCAAGGCGCCCGCCGAATTCAAACTGGAACCGACCTACGCGCTACCGACGTTGCCGCAAATCCCCGTCGGACTGCCTTCCGCGCTGCTGGAACGCCGCCCCGACATCGCCGCCGCCGAAAGGCGCATGGCCGCCGCCAACGCTGAAATCGGCGTGGCGCAGGCTGCCTTCTTTCCCGCGCTCACCCTCGGCGCATCGGCTGGCTACCAGAACTCCAGCTTTTCCCATTTGATGACGCTGCCGAACCGCTTCTGGTCGCTCGGCCCGGCGCTGGCGCTGACGCTGTTCGATGCCGGCGCGAGATCGGCGCAAAAAGAGCAGGCCATCGCCGGCTATGACAAAAGCGTCGCCAGCTACCGCCAGACGGTGCTGACCGCATTCCAGGAAGTCGAGGACAACCTAGTCGCCCTGCGTCTCTTGACCGACGAAGCCGAAGTGCAGAACGCCGCCGCCAAATCCGCCGCCGAATCGCTGACCATCGCCAACAACCAGTACCAGGCTGGAACGGTCAGCTACCTTAACGTCGTCGTCGCCCAGACCGCCTCGCTCAGCGCGGATCGCAGCAGCATCGACATCACCGGCCGCAGGCTGCTCGGCAGCGTCGCGCTGCTCAAGGCGCTGGGGGGCGACTGGCGCATGCCGGAAACGAAGTAGCGCTCGCAATATCAATCCTTGACCGACGCAAAGCCTTTGCCTCTCACTTTGCCACCGGTCGGCAGCCGATGCATGTTGACTTGACGTGTCTGGCATAATGGTGTCTCCTGTATTCTGGCGCTGCGGGCCGGAGTACATGTCCCGGGAGCATTGCCTAAAGGCGGGGGATTGAAAGCATGAGCATCCAGAAAAAACAAGTTGCTACCGGCATCTACTGGATCGAGATCGCCGAGGCCGATCTGCGCATCCTCTGCGGTTGTCCCGCCGATAGCGTCAAATACCTGATCCGGCGCGGCCTGATTCTTCCCCACGAAATCGGCGGCGTCGCCTGCCAGACCGGGCCGAACGCCATTCTGCTCTCCGATCGCCCCCTGCAGCATGGCGAATTTGCCAACATGGCGGAGTTCCCGGTGCTGCAAATGCTCTACTTGCAGGGCATGCTCATCCCCAGGCATCCCAACAACATCGGCCGCAAGCCGATCCTGATCGGCACTGCGGAGCAGATCAAATCGCAGATGCAATACATCTATCGCGGCAATTACGGGCTGGTGTCGAAACAGGAAATCGTCCAGGCCGGCATCCCCGAAGCCGAGGCCGAAGCCATGATGCGGCTCAAGCTCAGATTTGCCTTCGGCCGCATCCTGCCGACTAGCGAGTTGCTGGAAACGCGCATCATCGGCGCAGATGCCGTTGAAATACAGAACGGCGTGCGGGTGCGGCGTCTGCGGCAGAACGTGTTCGAGTTCAGATTCAAGGGCGCCTGGGCCGTGGTCGACCTCAACCTAGCGCCCGGCGAACATTACGAATCCGCCTACCCGCTCGGCTTCCGCAACATCGAGCGCGATTATTTCAGCGTTATTCATTCGGGCGAAGGCGACGGATGGGACGCGAGCCGCCCGAGCATGTCGAGCATCATCACCTTTCAGGGCAAGGTCTATCTGCTGGATGCCGGGCCGAATCTGGCCAATATCCTGATCGCGCTCGGCATGACCGTGGATGAGGTCGAGGGCGTGTTCCAGACCCATGCCCACGACGACCATTTCGCCGGCATCGCCTGCCTGATGCGCGCCGGCCGTCGCCTCAAGTTCTATGCGACGCCGCTGGTGCGGGCGACGGTGGCAAAGAAGGTCGCAGCGCTTCTGTCAATCGAGGAAGAGTGCTTCGCCGATTTCTTCGATGTGTGCGACCTGAGCTTCAATGTCTGGAACGACATCGAAGGGTTGGAGGTAAAGCCGATCTTCTCTCCCCATCCAGTGGAAACAAACATCTATATCTTTCGTACCCTGTGGGAAGACGGCTACCGCAGCTACGCTCACTTCGCCGACATCGTCTCGCTCAGGATGCTGGAAGGCATGGCCAGCGGCAAGTCCGGAGACACCGGCCTGAGCCGCAAGGAATACGAAACCGTCCGGGATGCCTACCTGACGCCAGTGGATCTCAAGAAAATCGATATCGGCGGCGGCATGATCCACGGTGCAGCCGAGGACTTCCGCGCCGACACCTCGGGCAAGATACTGCTCGCCCACCGCGCCGGCGAACTGCGTCCGGAAGAAAAGGAGATCGGCTCCAGCGCCGCCTTCGGCACCAGGGATACGCTGGTGGCCGGCCATGCCAACGTTTCGCGGCGAAGTTGCTTCTCCTACCTGTCGGATTATTTCCCGCACGCGCCGCAGTACCAGATTCGCATCCTGCTCAACCATCCGATCGTCGTCATCAATCCTGGCGAAATCATCATCCGCGAAGGCACGACCCCAAAGCATGTGCTTGTCATCGTCAGTGGCGCCATTGAAAAAATCCGCGCCAAAGACAACTTGCTGAGCATCCTCGCCGCCGGCACCGTCATCGGCGACACAGTCGGCATCGACGGCGCCTCGCCCTTCACCTACCGCGCAGCCTCGTTCGTGCAGGCGCTCAAGGTCAGCGTCAAACTGTTCCGCGAGATCATGCTCGGCCAGGAACTGCTGGAAAAAATCCGTCACACCGAGGGAATCCGGCTGTTTCTGGAATCGACCGATCTCCTGGGCGAAGGCATTCCGGCCTCGGTCATGTCCAGCATCATCAACCAAACGACAACGCGCACTTACAAAGCAGGGGAAAAACTCAACCACCCAGACCTGGAACTCATCAACATCATCGAAACCGGCCGGATCGAACGCCGCATCGGCCAGGAATTGCTGGACACGCTCGGTCCGAAGGCTCATTTCGGCGAGGAATGGGCTGTTTTTGAGACTCCGTGCCTCTACCGGCTCGAGGTAATTCAGGAGACCCACGTTTATCTGGTTCCCGGCAAGTTGCTCGCCGGGATTCCAATGATCCGCTGGAAACTGCTAGAGAGCTATCGCTCGCGCGTGAGCAACATCAACCAGGTTATCAATCTGGCAGGGTTCTATCCGTGGCGCGATGAGTTCTCGATCAACGTTTCGCAAATGGACATCCATCACCAGCGGCTGTTCGAGATCGCCAACAGTATCGGCGAGATTCTCCGCTCTGGCGGCGATGCCGAATCGCTCGCCATGACGCTCGGCGCGCTGGGCAAATATGCGCGCTACCATTTCTCCGCGGAAGAGGAATTGATGGCGCGCTACGCTTATCCCGAAACCGATCAGCATATATCCTTGCATCGCGAGCTGGAGCGGCAGGTTGCCGATTACCGCAGCAGTATGCTCGAACGGCATATTCCGAGCGAGGCGGAGTTGATGCAGCTGATCGAATCCCTGCTGGTCCGGCACATTCTCGAAGAGGACAAAAAATACGCTGTGTTTCTCAACGCGCACAGCATTTTTTGACACCCTCTGCCACCGAATCAGTGACCATCGCCGTCGGAGGCGCAGCCGCGTTGATACGGCGAAGCCTGATGGATATTTGGACCTTTAGTTATTCGGATATCCGATTTCCGTAATTGATATCCGCGCGACATGCTGCAAGGCCCAATGTTTGCCGCGAGAATCAGTATTTGGAATGGCGGAACGAAGGTCTTAGTCTGACCCGTTTGAGACGTTGGGCTTTGATTTTTCGCTTCCCGAAACCCGCCATTCACCAAGTTCAGCAATACCCAAACCTGATATTCAGCATAAGGAACTCGTGCTTGAAAACGCTGGGCTATTCAACGGAAACTCCCTTGCTATCACTTTGTTTAGCTTCTCAACAACACCAGATACCCATCAACTGGCTTTCCATTTTCCATGCGTAATTGTATTGCCTCTATTTCCAATGGCAGAAAGCTGTTAGCGGAGGCAAGTCTAGTTATATAACTGGGAGAATGTGAATAACGACCCGAAATTTCCAATTGGTATTCTCGTTGAGTGCTTTGACTAGTTACCTCGTCTGATAATGCCACAAGTGTCTCAATAGAGAAGGCAAAAACTCCACCCGGACAGAGCAGCCTTTTTATTTCGCTGACAATCTCCTCAAGCTTACCTAAATATATAAGCACGTCCGCAGCAATTATCACATCATAACTCGAGGCCCTCTCGCCACACATCATCGCCAACAAGTCACTTCGCTCAAGACGATGATATAATTTGCGTGCATGTGCTTTCCCAAGCATCTTGGCGGAAAGATCAACCCCGACCAATTGCCGAGAAAATGGTTCAACTGCCAAGCCGACCAATCCTGTCCCACAGCCCAAGTCTAGAACGTTCCATTTTTCAGCAGATGGGCTAACGTGTCGCGTAATGAGCGCTACCAGTTTTTTCGGGGCATCATATTTGAGTTGCTGCAAATGTGTATCGAAATTATCGGCGTAGCTATCAAATACGTCTTGGACGTATTTGATAGGTGCGCGTTCGGTATTATTTCCAGTCAGTGATGCGATTTGATGATAGGCTGCGGCATTATCAGGCGATAGTCTGGTGGTATGTTGGTAGCAGACCAAGGCTTCGTCTATCTTACCTTTGCCGAGCAGGGCATTACCCAAGTTGTAATGTGCCTCGGACAAATCGGGTTTGATCTCCAGTGCCCGGCGGCAACTCGCCACTGAGTCATCAATTTGGCCAAGTTGTAGCTGGACAACGCTAAGATTGTTGTGCGCCTCTGCATAGCGGGGATTGCGCGCAATAGCCCGTCGATAGCACTCCGCGGCATCTTCCAATTCGCCGTTGTTTAAATGGGCGTTACCCTGATTCTTGAGTGCTTCGCTTTCATCGATTGCGAGTTGCGTGATCGAGTCACTGCCTTGTGTAGCTCCAACCTCTGTCTTTGAGGTCACGACAGCATCAGATTTTTTGAACCAGTTGAACATCATTCCATTCCAGAGTGATGAACTCTTATCTAAGTTGGACTTGATAACCTTTTTGCCAACACAGGTGCGGGTAGTATCTTAATTATTGAGTAGCTTCAAAGTGAATGGTCGCAACATGTTACTTTGGCACTTTGCCGAACTTCATTCCGCCATATCGGGCGCCGCAAAGCAGCCAGTGGCGAATGGCCCAAAGTGGCCAGTTGCCGACCTACAAAGAACGAATAAGGTTCCAGGCTCAAATATTCTTACTGTCTCTGCTCAATGCGCCAGACAGCACTCTGGCAAAACAAGCCCCAGCACTTTCGCCGCACGGTTGAGCTTTGCGTCGAAGGATGCGAAAACAACCGGTTCGTTGCTTTGTCTGGCGCAGAATTCCGCCGCAGCCAGATGGATGCTGTCGTAGCCGCGAAGGGCTAAAGCTTCGGCGAGATCGGCGGCGCGTGCCGCCAGCGCCTGATCCACCCCGATCTTGAGATAGCTGGGCCAGTCCGATGCAAATACGTCCTTGACTTTGACCAAGTCGGCGTCGCTCAGCTTTCCCTCGCGGTTCAGTCTGGACAGTGCGGCATGCAGTTCGACAAAGGCAATCAAATGGCTTGCCAGGATGTTGCTTTCGGACGCCAGATCGAACATTTCCGCGCTGTATTGTTCATCCACATAGAGCTTGATCAGCGCCGAAGTATCGAGGTAGAGCATCAGCCACGTTCCTCCAGCACAACTTCAGCCGCTGTCTTGCCGGCAATTTTGGGGCGGGGGACTTGCCTATCTAAAGCGGGTTTTTGTCCGTTCCACTGAGCTAGGCCGGAAGCCAGCAAACTTTGCAGCCCGGCATTCTCGGTGACCGGGATGGGCGCCAGACGCACAACGGGACGATTGTGGGAGGTAACCACAATCATTTCCCCCTGCTGCGAAAGATGCAGGTATTTGGACAGGTTGTCCTTCAGTTGGCGAATGGAAATTTGCATGGGTGAGTACGTATGTGGCCACTATTTGTTCTAATTATGGCCTATTTTGTCAAGATTGTCATGCCATTATGCTGACGCTATTTGATACTTGGGTGAGATTGTCGCAGACCGGAGCAGCATCGACATCACCGGCCGCCGGCTGCTCGGCAGCATCCCGCTGCTCAAGGCGCCGGGGGGAGGATGGAAAATTCCGGAATCGCCAACTGAGGCATAGCCGCGTTGATACGGCGAAGCTTAATAGATATTTGAACCTTACCCGTTAAATACCCTCTCAATAAATAACCACCTTGTTCATGGCAACTGCTTTCACCAGCCACCGGCCGTCTTCTTTAGCCATCAGCACAAAAAATCCGGTTCCTGGGCTGACTCCATAGCTCGATACATGGAAAAACGCCAGAGTCCTTGCTTTGTTGAAACCGATGCCGGAAAACGTCACGCCTTTTTCATAGCGCAGCAAGTGACTCATTCTCGACATCTGCATCTCCTGCTGCCGAAATGCCCCCAGATCTTCTCTTTGCGAATTCTGGCCGGAGTGGATGGTCAGGTTTTTAACCTGAATCTTGTCCTTGATCCGGTATTCGCGGAGGTTCTTGCTCTTGTAATCCTCGAGCAACGCGCTATCGATCTTGCCGGTTTGCTCCTCGATGATCTTGATCGATCCCGGTTCGGGAGCGGCGCCTTTCAGCGTCATTCCCTTGACGGCTCTCGCCTTCAGAATCCATGTGAAATATTCCGGTTGTTTGCCAGGGTCATATTTATTGCCGAAAAAATCCGTGAGAAGCTGGTATTCCTCGGCGGAAACCTCCTGCTGTCCGTCTTCCTTTTCCGCAACCTGCGGCGTGAACGAGTCCAGCATGGTTTCGTAAACCGGCCGATATTTTCCGGCAACGGCAGCCGGGGCGTCATAGGAAAGCACAAAATATCCCTTGCCCATCGGATAAACGGCGTACTGCCTGAGAACGGCGAGCTTGTCCCCCTGCATTCCTAGCGGCGGGTATCTGTCCGCAGCTATCTCCAAAGTCTTCACAGTTCGGCCATGGATCAGGGCTTCCTTCGCTCCGTTCCCGGACGACGAACCCAACTGGTCAAGGATGAAACGCTCCGGACTCTTTTCCGCCGATGCGAAATATTTGACCTCAAAAATGACATAGCCGAGCGCCTCGGTACCCGGCGCCCAGATCGCCAGTTCGTAAAGCTCGTGCGCCTTCATGAACTCGAATTCGCGGCGTTCCCATGCGGCAGGAATTTGAACCGAAAAATACTTGCCTTTCGGCTCGAACTTGACGATCTCTTCCTGCGCTTGAGGCTTTGGCGCTGCGCCGGCCTCGGCCAGCGCAGCAGTCGTGGCCAATGCGGCAAGGAGTAGCGCTGCGGCAATGCTGGCGAGCATTCGAAACAAGCTCGATGGCTGCATGTTCATTTCTTCGGCTCCTGTGTCTGCGGCACGGCCGGGCTGGCCGCGGGCGCCTTCGCCCGCTGACGATAGGCATTTTGCTCGCGTTGGAATTCGGAAAAATAGGCAACGGATAATGCAAGCGAGGCAATCAACAGCAGCGCAGCGAAAATGCGCGTTTTCTTTGCGCCAAACGCCGCCGGGAAAAAGGCGCAGAGCGCCGCCAGCACAAACGATCCAAATGCCGCGCTCGGCGACATGACGATCAGCCCCAGCAAAATGAGGATGGCGGCAGACCATGTGAGTGCCTTGGCGGATTCAGGTTTCATGGCTTTGCTCCGGGGAAAAGTATGCACAGCATATCACTTGGCTTCGACAGGCTTGTCGGAACCTGACCTACGGCAGTTCCCTGACAATACGCAATCCGAAAGAACTGGCCTCGATAGTCGTGAAGTTTCCATAGCGGCTTGCAGCGCGGGCAGCGTTCTGGCTATTGAACCAGGAACCACCGCGTACCGGGTGCCGTCCGCAACTGGCGCTCTTCCAGACACTGCCGTCACTCACGGCGGCATTCCAGGCGCTGCCATCAACGGGCGCCCCTTTGTAGTCGCCATTCCAGCAATCCTCAGTCCACTCATAGACATTGCCGCTCATGTCGTACAGTCCCCAGGCATTCGCCTGCTTTTGGGCCACCGGGCGAGGCTTGCGGCCGCTGTTGCCGTTATGCCATGCCACCGCTTCGGCATCGTCACTGCCGCAGTATTTGTGCGTCCCGCCAGACCGGCAGGCATATTCCCACTCGGCCTCGGAGGGTAGACGGTAAATCTTGCCTGTCTTCTGGCTGAGCCTTCTTGCAAACTCCTGGGCGTCATTCCAATTTACATTTTCCACCGGACAGGCGTCACCGCAACTGCTAAAGCCGCTGGGGTTCTTGCCCATGATGGCCTCCCATTGTCCTTGCGTGACTTCGGTCCTGCCGATGGCGAAGGATCTGCCTATGCTTACTCTGTGCGCCGGCTTTTCATTGTCGTCACCATCATCAGCGCCCATCGAGAAACTCCCCGCCGGAATCACGACCATCTCGGGACAGCCGTCACAGTCCCTGAAGCGATCCCCCGGCTTCAGGTCGCCGGCCGGTTTCGAGCGTGGCGGCTGGTAGCCCATTGCAACCTGGGTTGGCTGAGTGTTTGCGCTGCCTTGCGCAGCCTGGCCCGTCCTGGGCGGACGGAAGTAAAAATCCCCAACCAGCGAAATGGATTCCCACGGCGTCTGCTTGCGTCCGGTCTCCTGCACCACCCCGGTTCGAACCCGCTGGAACACCCGCAGGATGTCGCCGTCCGTCTCCCGGATGCTCTGCATCAGGTGCCGAGTATAGATGCCGTTACGCCCTTCGCCGTCCGCTGCCACGCTGCCCGGCGCGGTAGCGTAGGCGATGAGCGTTCCGGTGGCAGCCTGGGCCTGGGCCAGACCTCTCGATGCGGAGCGGAAGGAGCGGGCAAAGGGATTGTTGCGGCAGGCGTCGAGGATGGCCACGTTGAACTGGGCGCCGCCTTCTTCCAGGATGCGCATCACATAGTCGAGACTGACGGTCTGGTCTTCTGCCTCGGCTTCGCTCTGGATATCTGCCGCAACCGGAACAAGGTAGTTGACGCCCTTGACTTGCAAGCCGTGGCCAGCGAAGTAGAACAGCCCGGCTTCGGCGCCGCGCAGCCGCTGGCCGAAGTCGCGCAGCGCCGCCTTCATGTCGCGCTGGTTGGCGTTCTTCCTGGAAATAACGTCGAAACCCAACCTGCGCAGCAAGGCCGCCATATCCTCGGCGTCGTTGGGCGGGTTTTTCAAGGGGGAGTCCTTGTAGCTACCGTTGCCAATGATCAGAGCGACGCGCTTTCCGGTCGAGGCTGCGGGTGTTGCGGCAGAATCTGTGACTGGGATTGCTGCAGGTGTCGCGGCTGGAGTACGCTTGGGAGCGGCGGCATAGGCGAGGGTGAACGAACACAGCAGTATCAGCAGGACAGTACGAAACACAGCGAACACCTTTTCTGGCGACGACGATAGCGGGATGATAGCAGCAGAGGTGAAAGCTCTTACAAACCCGAATATTTTTGCCCGATACGGACGAAATCAGCACGGCGCGGTTGCGCAGGCCTCCCTCAGAAATTTCAGGAAAGCTCTGGGCGCATCGAGCCGTTTGGCGATGGCAACCACGTCTTCGCCCGTCTTGTTGGTCAGGCGGGGATCGGCGCCAGCATCAAGCAGGAGTTGGACCAGACGCACGGCCTCCTCGACCGGGTATTTCCGGTCCATGCCGATAACCCTATCGGTCACGTAAGGCAGCAGGGTTTCCACGAGCAGGTGCAGCGCGGTCGCCCCATCCCCATTGGTTGCATTAACGTCAACGCCCGACTCCTTCAGCACGGGAAGGATTTGCGGCAGCGTCAACGCGCCTTCGAAATAGCTCGCCACATCGTGCAGAACAGTGGCGCCGTGCTTGTCGGCAGCGCACAGATCGCAACCCAGGTCGCGCAGGGCTCGCAGCCGCGCCGCACGGGCCTCTGCCATGCCGCGCGTCAAGACTGGATTGCGCCCCTCCCTGAGCAGCGCGTCGATGCTCGCTCCGTGCCTGGCAAGGAGACCGATCATCTCCGGTGTCGCGGCCCAGCACAGCAATTCGTCGGTAACGCGCGCGCCAGAATCGATCAGGCGTTGCGCTGTCTCCAACGCCTGCGGATCGTCCGAAGTCGCCACCCATCCCAGCGCCATATCATCCTGGTAGAGCCGCGCCCCTTTCTCGATCAGCCAGGGGACAAGCTCAAAACGCCCCGCCCAGGCCGCTTGGCCGAGCACACTGCGATTGGCGCCTGCCGGGTTGATATTCGCGCCCGCAGCGAGCAACTTTTCTGCTATCTCCCGGTCGCCCCGGCCCACCGCCGCATGTAGCGGCGTCATGCCGTTGCGGTCGGGTCGGTTGGGATCGGCACCGAGGCCGATCAGGCAGTCCACGACGAAGCCATCGGCCGCCAGTTGCAGCGGCGTGCCGTGATTATCGCAGACGGCATTCAGGTCGGCGCCGCGCTTTGCCAGCAGTTCGATGATGGCCTGGATGCGCGGAGCATCGGTGCTGCCGGCCATGGCGACGGCCACATGCAACGGCGCATAGCCCCAGCCCAGCAGCGTATCCTTTTCATTCGGATCGGCGCCCGCATCGAGCGCGCGCTCAATCGCCTTCAGGTTTTTCGACTGGACGATGCTGTGCAGTTGAGGCTCGCCTTCGGATTCCAATGCCAAACGCCAGTTCGCATACCAGACAAACAGCGCGGCTAGCGCCAGTGTCACGACGATGGCGGCAACCGGCCCCGGCTGCGGCCAATCTTCGTGGCCGCCGACGAGAAAAAACGCCGCCGCCAGCACGGCAATGGTAATCAGCGGATTGTAGTGCGCGAGAATCGCCACATCGCGCCCGATATACAGGCCAACGATCACATAGACCGCCAGCAGCAGGTAAAGCCACTCGCTTTGCCCGCACAGCCAGACGCCGAGTGATGCGAAGATCAGGATGACCGGCACATGGACCAGCAGCCCCGGCATGCGATAGGCCGAAAACCCCTCGGCCTTGGGGAACGGATAGCTGAAGTAGCGCCAGAAGAGTGAATTCATGGATTTCGCGGATACGGCAATCGGCATCTGCCGGAACAAGCGACTAGGTAAGCTACTTGGCAGAAGATATGCTGATGCCGTATTTATTGTAGACTTTCTTGACCTCCCCCGATTTGGCCATGGCAACCAGCGCCTTCTGCAGCCCGGCGCGTTGCTTGTGTCCCTTGGCAATTCCGTAATAAATCTTGAGGCTCAAGGGATAACGATACTCGGCAAAAGCATAGTCCTTGATGCCATTCTTCTTCAATGCCGCTTCCACCGCAGGCCTGTCCAGAATGATCATGGTGTCGAAGCGTCCTCCCTGGAACATCCGCGTCATATTGTCGTCATCGAAAGACTCAATTTTCTTGATCGTTGTGTTCTTATCGAAGCGTTCGAAGTAGGCCGTTTTCTCCTTCGTTCCGACCCTCAACTTCTCCAGATCCTCAAATCGCTTGATCGTCCCTTCCTTGCCCGGCTTGACCAGGAATTCGATCTGTATGTCGTTCTGACCGATGGGGCCAAGAAAATCGACCTGTTTTGCCCTTTCGCTGGTCCATACCACCCTCGGCACAATGTCAGTTTCTCCTTTTTGCAGGAGTTCCAGGCTTTGGCTGAAGCGCCGTTCCTTGAAAAGGACCCGGTATCCGATCTTCCCTGCCGCCCGCTCGATGATATCCAGCAGGGGTCCCTTGTATTGCTTGCCATCAATGACCATTTCCGGAGGCCGACTCCTGACATCCACCCGAAGAACCTTGTCCGTTGCCCAAGCCGCTGGCTGGACAAGCCATGCAACGATAACCAGGAACCCCATAAGCCTTCTGAAATTCATATCCACCTCAAACAAGTTGCCCAATGATGAAAATACCCTGTCCCTAGAATATACACTTCCAACTTTCTTGCAAAGTACCATTCCGGCTTGTCCGCAATACTGTTCATTTACGTCATTCTCGCAAAAGTGACCGAAGGAAATCCCCTTAGGACGGGAATCCATAACAAACGGTTCTCAATGAAAAACATGGATACCCGCTTTCGCGGGTATGACAAAATTACGGTTTAACTGAACAGCATTGGGCTTGTCCGGGTTATTTTGAGAACATGAACGAACCAACCTTTCAAGCATGGCGAAAACGTCTCCTGAACTTGCTGCTCAGCGCGATGACGCTGATTGCCTTGATTCTTGGTACGATCTATCTCATGCAGGATAATTTGCTCTATTTCCCTGAACCTATCGATCCTCGGGCGGCGCTCGCCCAGGCGGGGCGTTTGCGCCTGGCGCCGTGGCCCGACGCGCAAGCGCCGCGCGCATGGCTGCGCGAGACGCCCGCGACGACGCGCGGGACGATCATTCTGTTCCACGGCAATGCCGGCCATGCGCTACATCGCAGTTGGTATGCCGATGAATTGGAGAAACTCGGCTTCAAGACGCTGCTGGCCGAGTATCCGGGATACGGCCATAGGAACGGTGCCATGGGCGAGAAGAGTCTCGCCGGGGATGCGGCGGAGTCGATTGCGCTGCTCCGGCAGCAGCTTGCCGGGCCATTGTACGTAGCGGGCGAATCGCTCGGCGCGGGCGTTGCAGCAGCCGCTCTGGCGCGCAACAGCGCAGGCATCGACGGGGTCATGCTGATTACCCCATGGAACGACCTGACCAGTGTCGCCAAGCACCACTACCCGATTCTGCCGGTGCGCTTGCTGCTGCGCGACCGTTACGATTCGGTCGCGAACCTGCGCGGATTCGCTGGCCCCAAGCTGGTGCTAGTGGCAGAACAGGATTCGATCGTCCCTGCGAAATTCGGCCGTGCGCTCTACGAAAGCTTAGGCTCGAACAAGAAGCTGCTGGAGATACCGAACACCGACCACAACGATTGGATGCGCGATATGCGTTCCGAAAACTGGCGGGAAGTGTTCGCCTTTCTGGAAGGTAAGTCTCGCTAGCCTACGCCTCATTCATGCAGCGCTCCACCCAGCACGAAGGCGCCGTACACGAAAGGCGGAGTGCTTGGCTAGCGCCGGCATGGCCCCCTTCCTGCTGTTGATCAGGTAGGGTTTTCTAGAAAATCCACACCAAGTTTGTGCAGACTGATTCTGTCTGGCCGAGACATTACCAAAAATTGCTAACACCAGCGCTTACACCGAAGCAAAAAAGCAATTCTGTGAGACGCTGCGTATAGTTGGGGGGCAATTATTTTTCCTTGCCCCGCCCATTCTTCCCTGATTTCCGACTACCGTTCCCGAGCGCCTTTGTGACCTTCAATACTCTGTCGAAGTCCGACTCGATTTTCTGTGTCCGGTTAAATTCTGCGTATTCGGCCAACGCTTTCTGGTCGGCCTGTGTCTTGCTGATACTGCCCTTGTGCGTTAGCCCTTGGTACTCATTGAAGCTCAGAAATTTATCCACGCTTGCAGCCATCTCAGCCATGGTCATTTGCACCCGGTTTTCGATGATGTTCTCGATGTAGTCGAAAAAGCTGGATATCGTGCGTTCCAATCGTTTGATTTCCGGCTCGGAAAGGTAATTCTTAGCGACTGTGACGTCAGAGGCCAGAATTCGACCGTGCGGAGCATTCTTCCAAGTGAGCAAGCCCATGTAGGGCGCTGTACGGTCAGCTTTCGTCTGAATGACTTCAGCCGGTAATGGCGTAATGGAACTTATTCTGCACCATGGCATAGAAGTTCTGCGTGATATCTGACTTTGGGTCGTAGTCCACGCTGCATTCGGCGAAGATGTCGGTGATTTGCTGGTAGATGCGCCGCTCGCTGGCACGGATGGAACGTACCCGCTCCAGCAGTTCCTGGAAGTAATCCTCGCCAAAAACCTGCTTGCCTTGCTTCAAGCGGTCATCGTCCAGCACGAAACCTTTGCGGATGTACTCATTGAGTATCTGGGTAGCCCAGATGCGGAATTGAGTGGCGCGCTTAGAGCTAACGCGGTAGCCGACGGCGATGATGGCGTCGAGGCTGTAGTGCCTGAGCGTGCGTCGTACCGCCCGGCCACCTTCGTTCTGAACTACCGAGAAATTCTCGGCAGTTGCCGATTCCGCCAGTTCGCCCTCAGCGTAGATGTTTCTAAGGTGCAGGCCGATGTTATCCGGGGTAGTTTGGAAGACCTCAGCCATGAGTCGCTGGGGCAACCAGAGGGTTTCAGCATGAATGAGCGCGCGCACATGGACTTTCTCGTCATCGCCAGCGTAGAGAAGAAATGGCGAATCCGCCCCTGCGTTTACTGCGATGGCTTGCTTTGCCACTGGTGTCTCTTTATTGGTCACTGTCTTGGCCCTCTAATGGATTCGCGCACAATCGCGACAACAAACGCAGCTCGCTGATATTATTGTCCGGAGGTGGGGATCGTGTTTCCTGCTCATTATTGAGTATCGCAAATATGCCTGACAAAAAAACAAACGGATGCACGCCATTCCAGCGAAAGCGGGAATCTGACCGAAGGAAATGCAGCGCTTCATTTCGGATGACCTAATCTAGTTGCCATAAAATTTAATTGTATCAATGTGGCGCAACCACAACCAGTTTCGCGAGCCACATCAATCCATTACTTGGCTTCTTTTCGAACAGAACGTGATGGTAGTGCCGTCAATCACGTCACATAACCCACGGTGAACACCAAGAAAACCACCCTCGACACCTAGCTAGCACAAGCTGCCGCTATACTAGCCTTATTCATGCAGCGCCCCACCCAGCACGAAGGCGCCGTACACGAAAGGTGGAGCGCCGGCGGCCTTGAGCTTGTCGCGCGCAGCCAACCAGCCGCCACCGTAATCTCCGTTGCGAGCGCGTTCATGGAAAGTTCGCATGAACATCTGTGTGCCATCGTCATCCACCGGCCACAAACTGCTAACCACCGCCAAGGCCCCACCGAGATAAAAACTGCGCGGCAGGCCGAGGAAATCGTCGCCCGCCGTTGCGGAAGCCAAGCCGGTTTCACACGCCGAAAGCACCACAAGCTTGGCGGGCAAGGGGGATTCCACCAAGCGCGAGGCGGTCAGGAACTCCGGTTTGTTCTTCCCGCTCAAGACCACACCCGAGGACAAGGGCCGCTCGGCACGGAAAAAGCCGTGGGTGGCAAGATGCAGCACACCCACACCCGCCCCTACTTCGCGCCGCAGCGCATCTTCCGTCGCCGCATTGCCGCTCAGGGATGGCACGCCGTAAATCATGCCGACTTCCTCCGCCTCCTTGCGTGCGGCAGGCAACTGCGGAAACACCCCGTTAAACTCCGGATCGCCTGCGACAGCGGCAGGCCGGGTTACGCGCACCTTGACCGGATCGCGCGCCAACCAGCCTCCCAGGGGCAATACCGCTACGGGATAGTCAAGCTCCAGCGCGCCCCACGGCACAAAATATAAGCCGCCTCGCGGCACCACATACAACCCGATCTTGACGCCCCACTCGGCGAGCTTGAGTTTCGCGGCAACATCCCTGGACAGTTTGCCGTAAGCCCCGGCATCCCTTGCGACGATAGCCTCGCGCAGCTTCCATAGCAATTGGGCAAACTCCTGTTCGCTCGCCGCAGTGCGCACGATGCGGCTGCCGCTTCTTTCAGAAACAAGCAAGGCAACAGCTTCATCCGGCTTGCCCGGCAGGACATAAGCCAATGCCTCGCCAGGACGCAGGCGGTTGCTTACCGTTTCCAGATCGACCGAGGATACGCTCAGGGTATCGGCCAGTTCGGGGTCGCGCTGACGCAAAGCGGTTGCCAGTAAGCTTCTCTCGGCAACTAGCCGAGCTTCCAATTGAGTACCTTCCGCAGCCGCTTCTGCTGTGCCGCTTTTCAGGCGCTGCAACAAAATGCGCTGGTCAAGATCGCGGATCGAGGCCACCAGATTGGCCTGCCGCCCCTGAACGAGAGGAAGCCCGGACAACAGATCGACGAAAGCCATTGCCCGCCCCCGTTCCAGGTCGCGAAACAGGGTGGACAGATCGTTGCGCGCCAGGCCGAATTCGACCAGACGCTGCAGAATGCGCTCCTTGCCAACGCCAAAACGCAGCCGCGCCGCTTCGGATGAAAGCGCTCCGCTTGCCTGTTCCACCCCGTTCTGTGCGCTACGGAATGCCGCCTCCGCTTTGTCTCGGTGGCCCAATTTCAGTTCTGCCTCGCCTCGTTCCATGGCAAACAGCCACACCACATCTCCCATCCCGGCACGCGCCGCGATTGCCTCGCCTTCAAGCGCCAGCTTGAGTGACTCCTCGATATGGCCGGCCTGCATAGCCGCCTGGGTACGGTAAGCCTGCACCACGACCTGGCCCAGCGCTTGTTTGTGTATCGCAAAAAAGAGGTCTGCCACTGCCAGTTGTTCCATCCCGGCGGGGGCGCCGGGACGAACCATGGTTCGTGACAATCCCAGAGTGGCCAGATTGAAAGCACGGCCCACAGCCACCTCGAAAGGCACCGCGTCGCCAAGCAGCGGATGAGACAGCACCTGATAAAGATCACGGTACAAATTTTCTGCCGCCTCGGCCCAAGCCAGCGCCTTGGCGTAATCCTCGCGCCGCGCATAAACCACGGCAATGCCTGTATAGGCGCGCAACTGCGCTTCGCTGAACATCCGCAGTTGCAGCAGATTGGAGGGTATCGAGCCAAGGGAGACCGGCAGGCTCCACGCCCCCAACGCGGCGGCAACTTGGCCAAGATCGGCCAGGGCACCGTCAAAATCAGCCATCTGCATACGCGCAAGGCCACGCATGGCGCGAGTGGAAAGATTAGACTGGGTAATCTGCATGTCAAGCGGCGCCAGGTCTTCCGCCAGCCGCTCGGCATCCGCTACCCGGCCCAGCCGCGACAACGCATCGAAGCGCAGTGAATTCGCCAGCCAGCGCGTCTCAGGATCGCTCCCCAGGTCACGCCTGGAAAGCTCGTCAAGTGTCTTGTCAGGTTCGCCGTTCTGGTAGAAAACGAAGGCTTTGCCCAATGCCTGGTAGAACGTTACGCTTAAATCTTCGCGCTGACCGGCGGTATATTTCTCCGTTTTTACCCGAATCAGCGAGGCGTCCGCGCCCATACCGGAACCCTTGGCAGGTGGCAGGGCAGGTATCGGTTGGTCTTGCTTCGGCTCGGGCAATACTCCTACCGGCGGCAGAGGCACCTGCGCTGCACAAGAGCATAAAGCTATGCACAATAAGGCCACGCCAACTTTGAGGATGTGAATACCCATGAACAATTCCCTTCGGAATTTCGATAAGCCGAATCGAACCCATATCCAGGTTCTAGTCTGAAGCGCATTACGGCCAAAAACAAGATTAGCCCTGCCAGGACATCAACCTCCCCCTGTTACAATATGCACTGCGAACCCGTAATCCGATTACATCATGCCTTTGAACTTCATCAAACCTTTTCGCGGTCTCCGTCCCATAACCAGCCAAGCATCCGCCGTCGCCGCGCCGCCCTACGATGTGCTCAGCACCGAAGAAGCGCGGCAACGCGCCACCGGCAAGCCGTGGAGTTTTCTTCACATTTCCAAGCCGGAAATCGACTTGCCGCCGGATACCGATCCCTATGCGCCGCAGGTATATGCCAAGGCCGCCGAAAACCTGCGCAAGATGCTGGATGCCGGCATTCTCGCCCGCGACACGGAACCGTGCTATTACGCCTATCGCTTGATCATGGGCGATCATGTGCAGACGGGCTTGGTCGCAGCGGCCTCGGTCGCCGACTACAACACCAACCGCATTCGCAAGCACGAATTCACCCGCCCCGACAAGGAAGACGACCGCGTGCGCCAGATCGAGGCGCTGAACGCCCAGACCGGCCCGGTGCTGCTCGCCTATCCGCCCGCGCCTGCCGTCGACGCGCTGCTGGCGCAGGCAAGCTGCGGCGAGCCGGTGGCTGATGTCACCGCCCCCGACGGCATCCGCCATACGATCTGGATCGTGCGCGATGCCGCACTGATAGCGAAAATCACTACCGCATTCGACGCCTTTCCGGCGCTCTACATCGCCGACGGACATCACCGCTCCGCCGCCGCCTCGCGCGTCGCCGCCGCTCGGCGCAAGGCCGGAGAAGAAGCCAACAGCGAGTATTTCCTGTCGGTGATTTTCCCGCATCACCAGATGCGCATCATGGATTACAACCGCGTCGTGAAGGATCTCAACAGCCTCACGCAAGCCGAGTTCTTAGCTCGCGTGGCGCAAAACTTTTCCGTCGACCCGGCCAGCGGCCAAGTAGCCCCCGCCAGGCCGGGCGAGTTCGGCATGTATCTTGGCGGACGCTGGCTGCGGCTGACGATCCGCCCTGAACTCATCCCCGCCGCCGACCCGGTGGCGCGCCTCGATGTCAGCATGCTCTCAGATCACCTGCTCGACCCGGTGCTCGGTATTGCCGATTTGCGCCGCGACAAGCGCATCGATTTCGTCGGCGGCATTCGTGGCCTAGGCGAGCTGGAACAGCGCGTGAATAGCGGCGAAATGGCAGTCGCCTTCGCGCTCTATCCGACGCAGATGGAAGACCTGATGGCCGTGGCCGATGCCGGCGAAGTCATGCCGCCGAAGTCCACCTGGTTCGAACCGAAGCTGGCGGATGGGCTGGTTTCGCACGTTCTCGACTAGGAAGCTGCCCCTTTTTACCCCGTGGATTGAGGAGTAAGCGGTAGACAAGTGGCGCTACCGTTCGTTCGAGCGCGGCATGTGGCAGTACAGCGATTCGACCCGCTCCCGCGCCCAAGGTGTGCGGCGAAGGAATTTCAGGCTGGAGGCGATGCTCGGGTCGATGTTGAAACAGCGAATCTCAATCTGTCGCCCGAGTCCATCCCAGCCGTGATGGGCAATGAGTTGCTGGAGGATCATCTCCAGCGTAACGCCATGCAGAGGATTGTTGGGTTGTTCCTGGGACATGGCAGCGTGGGCCGGACGATACGCTCGACTATTTTCGGGCGTTGACCGCAGCAACGCGCACCTTGGCATATTCCTCCAACAACTGCCGGTGCAAATCGCAACCGTCGAGGGGCAGGCCCGGCGATGGCACACCGAAGAAGCGGATTTCGCCATCGATCAGGTCGGTGGCCATGTCCAGCGTCTCGTCGCCGTAGAGGGCGGCCAGCGCCGTTTCGCAGGCATCCGGGTCGTCCATTTCGAGCAGCGTGGCGATGCACTGGTAAACGCGGCGGCGGCCGGCGTCGAGCTGCTCGAACTGGCGTATCCATTCGCAGCCTTCGAGGATGGCGTCGGTCTCGCCGATGGCCAGCGCCAGCAGAGTCTTCAATTCGCCGACGCGCAGGTCGGCCCACAATGACCCAGCATCCGGCGCAAGGCCTATCAGCGCGGCGACTGGGCGTTCGTCGGCGAGGTTCATTTCGTTGAGCATGCTCAGCAACTGGCCGCATTGGTCGTCGTCGAGTTCAGCCAGATTCAGGATGGCCGGGCGTAGCGCGCCGCCGTTGCTGTTGTTTTCCCATTCCAGATCGTCGACCGGGTAAATTTCCGACATGCCGGGAACCAGGATGCGGCAAGCGTAGATGCCGAGGTGATCGAAGTCGGCCACGTAGATGTCATGACCGTCGGCGTGGATGCGCCCGGCCAGCCAGGCGTAGTCGTCGGTTGTTGTTGCGTTGCTGGCGCCGGTGAAATTCCAGTCGTCGAACTCGAAGTCGGCGGACTCTTTGAAGAAGTCCCAGTGCACAATGCCACTGGAATCGACGAAGTGAATTTCGAGGTTCGGCGCGCTGGCGATTTCTTCCAGGTCGAAACCGGGGGGCGGGAAACCGTCGAGAGCATCGAGGGCGCGTCCTTGCAGCAGTTCGGTCAACGCCCGCTCAAGAGCGATTTCGAAGCGCGGGTGAGCGCCGAAACTGGCAAACACGCCCTGGTCGCGAGGGTTCAGCAGGGTCACGCACAACACCGGGTATTTGCCGCCGAGCGAGGCGTCCTTGACCAGAATGCCGAAGCCGGCCCCACGCAGGCCGGCAATGCCGGCGGCGATGGTTGGGTAGCGGCCGATGACGGTCTCGGGCACATCCGGCAGGCAGAGCCCTTCGGCGATGACCTTGAATTTGACGTGGCGCTCGATGATTTCCGCAAGCGCCTGCGCCCGCGCCTCGGCGGGCGTGTTGCCGGCAGACATGCCGTTGCTGACATACAGGTTGCCGATGATGTTGATCGGGAATAAAACCTTGGCCCCGTCGCGCTGGCGCACATACGGAATGGCGCAGATGCCGCGCTCGCTATTGCCTGTATTCATGTCGATCAGCGCTTCAGCCGGAATGCTGCCTTCCGGGTTGTAGAAAGCCTGCAACTCCGGCGTCAGCAGTTCTGTCGGCCAACTTTCCCGGTCGGTCGAAAACCAGCGTTCGCGCGGATAGTGGGCAAAATCGCCGTGGGCCGCAGCCTCGCCGAGGTAATAGTGACTCCAGAAATAGTTGCAGGCCAGCCGCTCGAAATACTCGCCGAGCGCGCTGGCCCGCGCCGCGAGCTGGGTCGCCCCCTTGCCATTGACGAACATCAGGTGGCAGGCGCGGTTGCGCACATGCACCGACCAGACATTGTCGACCGGGTTCAGCCAGGAGCACTCTTCGACATCGAAGCCGAGCGCGGCCAGCTTGGCTTGCATCGAGGCGATGGAATGCTCGAGGGAGGCATCCTTGCCCGGTATGTAGTGTTCGTTTTGCATCGGACGTCCTGCAAGGAAAAGTGAAAAACTCAGTGTACGCCATGCGGGGGGAACAGCTAGAGGGAATTGTGCGGTGGTGATCTAATGGATAGGGGTTAGTTCATACGGTGAAGCGACGGAGGCAAGATGCAGCAAGCCGGGCATCGCACTAAATGGCAACTTCCGGCACTGATCTAGAGCCAGTGCGTCGGGGAACGCACAATCCTTCCAAATAGCATCAGGCAGCACCCTTAACAGTAGCCACCGTTTTCCCTGCGGGTACTTTTGTCGCGAGGTCGGCCAAATCGACCGTTCAGCTGAAAGTTTATCGGCGGCAGGTTGTGCCCCACACTCTTAAACACCAAACTTACCACATCCCGCCAAGCTGCGGGCTGAGATTCGCGCAGCCTCCACTTGGTCCGGGATAACCCGATGCCAGGTCGAGGCTGCGCGGTATAGGATTTTTAAGACCTATCCTCTGAGATCACGCAAGGTCAAAGCGATCAAGGTTCATCACCTTGTTCCAGGCTGCGACAAAGTCACGCACAAACGCCTGCTGCGAGTCGCTGCAGGCATAAACTTCCGCGAGGGCTCGGAGCTGGGAGTTCGAACCGAAGACGAGATCGACGACAGTGCCTGTCCACTTGATTTCACCCGTCGCCCGATCGCGCCCCTCCAATACTCCTTCAGATGTGGCGGACTTCTGCCACTTCGTGCTCATGTTGAGGAGATTCACGAAGAAATCATTGGTCAATGTTTCGGGCCGCTTGGTGAATACCCCGTGTGCGGAATGATCGAAGTTCGTATTCAGGGCGCGCATGCCACCGACCAGCACTGTCATTTCGGGAGCGGTCAAGGTCATTAACTGCGCTTTGTCCACCAACAGCTCTGCTGCCGATCCCTCCAGTCCCCTGCGGACGTAGTTGCGGAACCCGTCTGCGGCTGGCTCCAGCACGGCGAACGCGTCGGCATCGGTCTGCTCTTGCGAAGCATCCATGCGACCCGGCGAGAAGGGTACCTTCACGTCTTGACCAGCCTTCTTCGCAGCAGCTTCGACGGCTGCACAGCCGCCCAGTACGATCAGGTCTGCCAGCGAAACCTTCTTTCCGCCAGACTGTGCGCTGTTGAATTCCTTCTGTATCACTTCCAGCTTCTGCAGAACCTGCGCCAGTTCGGCTGGCTGGTTGACTTCCCAACTCTTCTGCGGCGCCAGGCGAAGACGCGCGCCGTTCGCGCCACCGCGCTTGTCGCTGCCACGGAAGCTAGCCGCCGACGCCCAGGCGGTCGTGACCAGTTGGGAGACGGACAGGCCGGACGCGAGGAGCTTGGCCTTCAGGGCTGAAATGTCCTGCTCGTCGATCAATTTGTGATCCACTGCGGGAATGGGGTCCTGCCACAGCAACTGCTCCGCAGGAACGAGCGGGCCAAGATAACGCGACAGGGGGCCCATATCACGATGCGTCAGCTTGAACCACGCCCGGGCGAAGGCGTCCGCGAACTGATCCGGGTTCTCGTGGAAGCGCCTTGAGATTTTTTCGTAAGCCGGGTCGAAGCGCAGGGCAAGGTCGGTGGTCAGCATGGAAGGCGCGTGACGCTTCGACGGATCATGGGCATCCGGCACGGTAGCGGCGCCCATGCCATGCTTCGGTGTCCACTGCTGCGCACCGGCTGGGCTTTTCGTCAGTTCCCATTCGTAGCCGAACAGGTTCCAGAAGAAGTTGTTGCTCCACTTCGTCGGCGTGGTGGTCCAGGTGACTTCCAGGCCGCTGGAGATGGTGTCACCCCCTTTGCCGCTGCCAAAGCTGCTCTTCCAGCCCAGGCCCTGCTCCTCGATGCCGGCAGCTTCCGGCTCGGGCCCTACATGTTTCGCATCGCCGGCGCCGTGGGTTTTGCCGAAGGTGTGACCGCCGGCGATGAGCGCCACCGTCTCTTCGTCGTTCATCGCCATACGTGCGAAGGTCTCGCGGATATCCCGCGCCGCAGCGAGCGGATCCGGGTTGCCGTTCGGGCCTTCCGGATTGACGTAAATCAGGCCCATCTGCACAGCAGCGAGCGGATTTTCGAGGTCACGATCGCCAGAGTGGCGCTTGTCATCCAGCCACTTGTTCTCAGCGCCCCAGTAGATGTCTTGTTCAGGTTCCCATATGTCCTTACGCCCGCCGGCGAAACCGAAGGTATTGAAACCCATCGATTCCAGCGCGACGTTGCCAGCGAGGATCATCAGGTCGGCCCAGGAAATCTTGCGGCCGTACTTTTGCTTGATCGGCCAAATCAGCCTGCGCGCCTTGTCAAGGTTGACATTGTCCGGCCAGCTGTTGAGTGGAGCAAAGCGCTGGCTGCCGTTCCCCGCGCCGCCGCGACCATCGCTGATGCGGTATGTGCCGGCGCTGTGCCATGCCATGCGAACGAACAAAGGCCCGTAGTGGCCGAAGTCAGCGGGCCACCAGTCCTGAGAATCCGTCATCAGAGCATGGAGGTCCTTGACGACGGCATTCAGATCGAGGCTCTTGAACTCCTCGGCGTAGTTGAACGCCTCGCCCATGGGGTCGGACTTGGAGGAGTGCTGGTGCAAGATGTTCAGCTTCAGTTGATTGGGCCACCAGTCTGCGTTCGATGGGGCTCCAGCTACAGTGTGTTTGCGAACGTCGTCGGAGAACGGGCACTTTGATTCGGTTGACATGGTTCTCTCCTCTTTGTGATTGATTGCTCTGTTCAGTGTAGGATTTTGGCGCCAATCAATCAAATAGCTTTAAGTAATGCGATCCAGAGTGCGGGTCCGAATGATTCCTGTAGGTTTGCGCCAATTCAACCTTTCGGATGCGCATCCGTTGCCTCAACGCATCGCCATAGGGGCAAGGTCGTAAATCATCTCGCGCCGAGCCAAGCGGCCACTCCCATGCCCGCAACGTACCCGCTTGCGAAACAGGCGGTGAGCAGGTAGCCGCCGGTAGGCGCTTCCCAGTCGAGCATTTCGCCGGCGCAGAACACGCCGGGCAGGGCGCGGAGCATCAGGCGTTGATCGAGTTCCTCGAATACAACGCCGCCGGCGCTACTGATCGCCTCTGCCAAGGGGCGCGGCGCGACCAGCCGCAGCGGCAGCGCCTTGATCGCCGAGCCGAGGCGGGTTGAGTCGGAAAAATCCTGCGCTGGCAGCAATTCCCGCAACAGGCCAGCCTTTACGCCCTTGAGGCCGAGCCGGCTTTGCAGGTGGCTGGCCATCGAGCGGGAAGCTCTGGGATGGGCGATTGCATCGATTACTTGCTGTCGCTCCTTGCCGGGCAGCAGGTCCAGGTGGATCAGCGCTTCTCCACTCGCCGCAATTTTGTCGCGCAGGCCAGCCGACATGGCATAGATCAGGCTCCCTTCGACACCGCTGGCCGTCACCACGAATTCGCCCTGCTTGCGATGCGTGACATCCGCCCTATCGTTGAATGACAGCGCTACCGTCTTGAGCGGCTCGCCGGCAAAGCGTGAACTGAAATGTTCGCTCCAGCCCACGTCGAAGCCGCAATTTGCCGGTTTGAGCGTCGCAATCGGGACGCCGCGCCGTTCGAGTAGCGGCACCCAGGCTCCATCCGAGCCGAGCTGCGGCCAGCTACCGCCACCCAGCGCCAGCACCACGGCATCGGCCTGTAATATCCGCTCGCCTTGGGATGCGGCAAAGCGCAGCCGGCCATGCTCATCCCAGCCCAACCAACGGTGGCGCACATGAAAATTCACCCCGACCTCGCGCAAACGGCGCAACCATGCGCGTAGCAAGGGCGCGGCTTTCATGTCGCGGGGGAATACACGCCCGGAAGAACCAACGAAGGTTTCTATGCCCAGGCCGTGTATCCATTGGCGCAGGGCTTCGGGTCCGAACGCATCGAGCAACGGCTCGATTTGCGCCTGGCGCGCGCCATAGCGCGAGAGGAAAGCCGCATGCGGTTCGGAATGGGTGATGTTCATGCCGCCCTTGCCGGCCATCAGGAACTTGCGCCCCACGCTAGGCATGGCATCGTAAAGGTCCACCCTTGCGCCGCCACGGCTCAGAACTTCAGCCGCCATGAGCCCGGCGGGGCCGCCGCCGATGACAGCGACTGTGCGGGAAGTAATGCCGTTCAATGGGATTGTCGCGATTCGGGAAATTTATTCAAATGAGTTGCAGGAGGCAAGCGTAGCGGCGTGTCGTAAAATGCCAGACCTTTCATTACCTGAACGCAATTATGTCTAACATTCTCGCTTGCCCGCAATGTTCCCTGAAAAATACTTACCCGGATGGCGATAACTACGTTTGCGCCGACTGCGGTTTCGAATGGCCGCAAACAGCCACCACCGAAACGGATGACGATACGGCTGTTATCAAAGACTCCAATGGCAACGCGCTCGCCAACGGCGATTCCGTCGTGCTGATCAAGGATCTGAAGGTCAAGGGCTCGTCGGTCACGCTGAAGCAGGGCGCCAGGGTCAAAAGCATCCGCTTGGTCGGCGGCGACCACGAGGTCGATTGCAAGATGGACAGCGGCAGCTTTATGCTAAAGGCTTGTTACCTGCGCAAGGTTTGAAGGTAATCCCAAACATGCGAGAAAATCGCAGATCAAGCATATCAAGGCCGACGTAACACCCTATGCACAGTAACCGGATACAGCCCCGTCTGATTCTCGCCCCGATGGAAGGCTTGGCCGACGACATTCTTCGGGATGTGCTGACGCGGGCAGGCAGCTACGACTGGTGTGTCAGCGAATTTATCCGGGTTAGCGCGACGCTGCTGCCGCATTCAGCCTTCACGCGCATCAGTCCGGAACTCAAGAACGCGTCCCGCACTCGCGCCGGCACCCCCGTGCGCATCCAGTTTCTCGGCTCCGATCCCAAGCTGCTGGCAGCCAATGCGGGGCATGTTTCCAGGCTGAACCCTGCCGGTATCGATCTTAACTTCGGCTGCCCGACGCCGCTGATCAATCGCCGCCGGGGCGGCTCTGCGCTGCTGGATGAGCCTGAGCTGCTGCATCGTATTGCCGCAGAGGTGCGCGCAGCGGTTCCGGCGGAGATTCCGGTCACGGCGAAGATGCGCCTTGGCATCAGCGACACGAGTAAGGCCATCGACTGCGCGCTTGCCCTTGAGCAAGGCGGCATCCAGGAACTCGCCGTGCATGCCCGAACCAGGGAAGATGGTTACCGCCCTCCTGCCCGTTGGCAGGCGGTTGCCTCGATCCGCGAAACCTTGCGAATTCCGGTTATCGCCAACGGCGAGGTCTGGACGTTGGCCGACTATCACGCAATTCGGGAGGCAACCGGCTGCGACGACGTGATGCTGGGTCGTGGCGCGGTGGCTGATCCTCTGTTGGCGCGGCGTATCCGGGCAGGTGCTGCGGAAAACCCGGCTGACGAATGGTCTATTCTGGCCGGAATGATCGACGACTTCTGGTCGCAGGTGCAGAACAAGGTATTGCCATCCCAATCTCCCGGGCGTATCAAACAATGGCTGGGACTCATGTGCAGGAGCTACCCTCAAGCAGACAAGCTATATACTGCCCTGCGCGCGCTACGCACGGCGAAGGACATCTCCCTTGCGCTCCAACACCATCTCGCTATCGAATGTAACTAAATTACTGGCCGCTGATCGAGATGACACCAACTTTCTGGTTATCCGCGACACTTCCATTCCCGGCTTTAGCATGATTGAACTCAAAAACATCGATCTCTCAGCAGATACTTCGGCAGCGCTGCATGTAAAGGCCGAAGTGGTTGTCGTTGTATTCGCCCGGAATGATGGCGAACTGCTTAGTCGCGAGGGGCCCAATCGTTACAAAACTGGCGACGCCCTGATTACTGGCTCGACAGGCGATCGCTGGAGCGTTTCGCGCAGCCGCTTCGAGATGAAGTACGATGCGGTACCGCCTACTCGCGCTAGCGAAGATGGCCATTACATGGCGCGACCGGTGCCGGTGCTGGCGAAACAAATGTCAGAACCATTCAGTATTTCCCGTTGCGAAAGAGGCGACACGCTTCACGGCAATGCGGGCGACTGGTTGCTTCAATATGCGCCGGGTGATTTTGGAATCTCAGAAAACGACAGATTCGCTCAAGTTTACCGTCGATTCAACGATTCTAAAACCAATCAGGACAAATGAAATTTAGACAACTGGTTCTCGGTCAGATTGTCCATTCTGCTATTGGGGAGCTACTGCTCGTGGGCAGCAAGTTGCCTACCCTACACAGGTTTAGAATCCGCCAAGGCTTGCGACTGTTCGCGGCGGCGGTAGGATTTCCATGCCGGCAGCATCAACAGTAACGCCAGCAACGCCACCAGCGCCAGCGGCCAGAGCACTGGGCAATTCCACTCGGCGCGCAGTTTTTCGCGCATCTGCGGGTCGATGCGCTGATATTTGAGCGTGTTGTTGCCGACCTTGCTTGGCTTGCGGTTGGTGAGCCAAGCGTGGTGCAAAGTGTAGTCCTTGGGGTGGAAGCCCCATACCCAGGGCGCGTCATGGCGCAGAACGGCGAACATGCGGTCGATTACAACCTGCCGCGCCGGACTGTTCTCCATGGCGCGCATCTGCTCGAACAAGCGGTCGAACTCTGGATTGGCGTAATTGGCGGCGTTCTCGCCCTGGCTCTTGACCTTGCTTTGCGGGCCATAGAGCAGGAAGAGGAAGTTTTCCGGATCGGGGTAATCGGCGTTCCAACCGAAGTAAAACCATTGCGCCGCGCCCTTCCGTACTTTTTCCTGGAAGCGGTTGTAGTCGCTGTTGCGCAGGATCAGTTGCACGTCAATTTTCTGGAGTTGCTTGGTAAGCCAGTCGATGCGCGATTTCGAGCCGACACCGCCAGCGGTGGTATCGAGATTGATGACCAGCGGTTCGCCCGTTTTGGCGTCGCGACCATTGGGATAACCGGCTTCCGCCAGCAGTTTGCGGGCGGTTTCGATACTTTTACGCTTGGGCTTGCCGTTGAGGTCGTCGCCTTCCCAGTCGTAGATTTCCGGATTAATTCCAGCGCGGCCTTCGCGGTGGCCGAAGATGCCGGGCGGAATCGGGCTTTGGGCGGCAATGCCGCGACCATTTAGGAATATTGAAATGAACTCTTCCTGATCGATGGCGATGGAGATGGCCTGTCTGATCTTGCGGGCGCGCTCGTTGCTATCGTTGCCTCCGAATACGGAGTCAAGCATATTGAAACCCATATAGGAGGTTGAGGTGGATACCGAGGTTTGCAGGCGGATGCCCTTGTCGCGCATGTCGTCGGTGAGCGTGACTTCGCCGCTACCGACAACCTGGACGGCCTGGTCGAAACTGTCCGAGGATATGCCGGATGCGTCGTAGTAGCCTTGCAGGAATTTATTCCAGTAGGGAATCTGCTCCTTCTCGCGGGTGAACACGACTTTGTCGATGAAGGGTAGCGCCTTGCCGCAGTCGGCCAGTAGTCCAGCTTTAGCGTCGCTGGTCTGGTCGTTTTCCTCACCCTCGCAGGGATAGGTCTCGCCGTGGAAATTGGGGTTGCGTTCGAGCACCATGCGCGCGTTGGGGTTGTTCTCAGTCAGCATGTAGGGGCCGGTGCCGATGGGATACCAGTCGAGCGTAAGATTTTTCGCCGCCATGCCGGGCTGGCTGTGGAAGCGGTCGGCCTCCCACGGAATCGGTGCAAAGAAGGGTATGCTCAGCCAGTAAAGGAATTGCGGATATTTGCCCTTGATGCGGATGCGATAGCGGTAGCGATCCAGTGCTTCGACGCCAGTCAGCGAAAACTGGCGCAGGTCGATCCATTCGCCGCGTTTTTCCGGCGGCTGGGCTTTGTCGTGCTGACGGAGCTTCTTGGCAAGTTCGTCGAGGCCGACGATGTATTCCGACATCAGGCCGAAAATCGGCGAATGCAGACGCGGATGGGCAAGGCGCTTGATTTCGTACACATAGTCGTCGGCGACCAGTTCGCGGGTATCGGTCAGCGGAAAATCGCGCAGCAAGTTAATTGACTTCAGCTCGTCCACCGTCAGGGCATGGTAGGCAAATTTGCCTTCTGCATTTAGCGCGAAGGCGGCATGCGGTTGGTAGCGAATGCCTGGTTTGATATGGATCACATAGTCGGTGTAGGCAATCCTGGCCGCCTTGGCATCCATCGGCAAAGGTCGGCCGGCAGCATCGAAGTAGCGCGGCTGCGGCATTTCACTGGCGGTGGCAGGTATCAGCGTGTAGGGCCGCTTGAGGTAGTGGTATTGCAGCGGCGGTTCATAAACCTGCGCGGTAAAGTTGATTTCGTCCTCGCTGTACGACTGCACCGGATCGAGATGCTTGGGCCTTTCGGTAAAGGCGGTATACAAGATATTCTGGCCACGATCGGCAGCCGGATAGGGGTTGTTCCAGACGGGATTGCATGCCGCAAGGACAAAGACCAGCAATGTGGGCAATAGTTGGCGCATCGGCTAAGTTTATCTGATCGCCGCCTGATACGCTCAATCCGCTATAATCCACTTTGGCTTTTCTTTAAGGACTGACAATGGGCTTTCTTGCAGGCAAAAGAATTCTGGTTACGGGGCTGATTTCCAATCGGTCAATTGCCTACGGTATCGCCAAGGCGATGCATCGCGAAGGCGCCGAATTGGCTTTTACCTATCAGAATGAACGGCTTCAGGAGCGGCTCGCCAAATTGGCGGCAGAATTCGGCAGCAAACTATTTTTGCCTCTCGACGTTGCCGACGATGCGCAGATAGATGCGGCGTTTGCCGAAATTGGCAAAGCCTGGAACGGCCTTGACGGGATTGTCCATTCGATCGCTTATGCGCCCTCGGAAGCGCTTGAAGGCGATTTCCTCGACGCCATTTCGCGCGAGTCGTTCCGCATTGCGCATGATGTTTCCGCCTACAGCTTCCCGGCGCTAGCCAAGGCGGCGCGGCCGTTGATGAAAGGCCGCAACGGTTCGCTGCTGACGCTTTCCTATCTCGGCGCGGTGCGCACCATGCCGAACTATAACGTCATGGGTCTGGCGAAGGCCAGCCTGGAAGCATCGGTGCGTTTCATGGCAACCTCACTGGGGCCGGAAGGCACCCGCGTCAACGGCATTTCCGCCGGTCCGATCAAGACGCTGGCAGCTTCCGGCGTCGGCAGCTTCAGCAGACTTCTGGCATACAACGCGCATTATGCGCCGTTGCGCCGCAACGTCACCATCGAGGAAGTCGGCAATACCGCCGCCTTCTTGTGTTCTGACCTGGCTAGCGGCATTACCGGCGAAATTATGTATGTCGATGCTGGCTTCAATGTTACCGCGCTGGGTAACGCCGAACCTTTCAGCAATTAGCTACTGAAAAAAACCGGCCCAAACAAAAAAAGCCCAGCCTGACGATCAGGCTGGGCTTTTTGGTCTCTGGCCGCAAGACGGAGAGGTTATTGTATGGACTTATTCTCCAGCGCGGCCTTGTTGATTTCAACCGGATAGCGCAATCTGAGCGCAGCCAGCCAAGCGGAGAAGTCTTCCTCGGCAACGAATCGAGCATACTGCTGACGCATGGTGTTGCTTAACGCTGCCTGTTCAGTGATTGCCGTGAAAGGTTTGATCCGGTTAATGCGATAAAGCGCATAACCACCATCCGACAGCGCCACGCCAGCATAGGTTGGCAACTTGGCGACATCGGCACGGAACAGCGTGCGCAGTCCTTCCACAGCAATCCCGGAGGGTTTCATGCGCGAGACAGTCTGCGCCGCTCCCCAGGCAAGCTCGACATTTTCGCCTTTGCCAAGCTTGGAAAGCCTGTCTTCGCCCTCTTTCTGCGCAATTTTTGAGGCTTCCTCTCGTACCAAGCGCTTTTCGATATCGGCCTTGACACTCTCCAGCGGCAGTAGCGCGGACGGCTTATGATCGAGCAAGCGCGCGGCAATGAGGGTATTTGGCGCAACCTCGATCGCTTCCGTATTGCGCTTGTTTTTGATGACATCATCGCTAAACAGCGCGCTCAACAACTTGGGGTTGTCGAACACCCCGGCAGCCTTGCCACCCTTAACGATCCACGGGGTCTGCTGCACGGTCATCTTGAACTTTTCTACCGCAGGTTTAAGGCTGTCGGCCTGCTCATAAACGATATTGGTGAAAGCTTCAGCAATCTCCGCATATTTCTTGGCAGCAGCCTGATGCTTGAGTTCAGCAGTGATCTCGGCGCGTACCTGTTCAAGCGGCTTGACCTTCTCTGGCTTGATGCCCGTCAGCATAATGACGTGGAAACCAAAATCGGAACGGACGAGGTCGCTAACCTGATTTTCCTTCTTGAGAGAGAAAATGGCATCGTCAAAAGGCTTTACCATCATGCCACGGCCAAAGTAGCCCAAATCGCCGCCTTTCTCCGCAGAACCGGGATCCTGAGAATACTGTTTAGCCAGTTTGGCGAAACCGGTTGGGTTCGGATTCTTTTTCACTTGCGCCAATATCTCCTCGGCCTTGCTGCGAACAGCCTTGATTTCCGCTTCCGGGGCGTCCGTGGCAGCACGCACCAGAATATGACTGGCGCGCCGTTCTTCTTTCTGCCGATAACCTTCGGGATGGTTCTGGTACCAATTCTTGATCTCGCTATCGCTGATCATGGTTTGTTCCGCCAGCGAGGTCTGGCTCAATACTAGATATTCAGCACGCAATTGCTCCGGTGTCTCGAATGCCTTGCGATTTGTTTCATAGTAGGTCTTGATCGCTTCAGCAGTAATTTTTACCTGGCTAATGAATTGCTCCGGTTTGAAGACAACGCTGTTCACTTCCCGCTCTTCCTGAAGCGCAGTGAGCCATAAATCGCCGGATAAATTCGATGTAATCGTAGCTTCGCGCGCCATGCCAAGCAACTGTTGCATCGTAAGATCCTGGCGCAGGCGCGCTTCGAATTCTACCTGGCTGATTCCTTGCGAATTGACGAAAGAATCGTAACGCGACCGTGAAAATTTTCCATTTTCCTGAAATGCGGGAATCGACTGGATAAATTCACCCAGTTGCAGATCGCCCATGCTAATCCGGGATTTCGCCGCATGTGTTGCCAGCAGACGCTGATTAACCAGCGCATCGAGCACAGCGCGACGCATTTCAGGCGTATCAAATTTTGCAGGATCGAAGTTGCGCCCAAGCGATGCCCGCATTTGTTGCTGTTGATCATGCATGGCCTTCTGCAACTCTTGCTGGCTGATTTTGTACCCCCCCACCGTGGCTACAATATTGTCACTTGAAGCATTGCGGACATAAGAGTCCATGCCCCAGAACGCAAAGGGTAGGAAAATAAGCGCAATAATGAAATTAATTAATTTGCGGTTGTTACGGACAAAATCGAACATACGAATCTACCAGGAAGGAACGGACATCTCTGAGGAGAGGCTCTTTTCAAAAAAAAAAAGCGAACCAGCATCATGTTTGGTTCGCCTTAATGGTTTGGCGGAGTGGACGGTGAACCACGGCATGGCCAATATTATATTAATAATCAACAAGTCATGCCACTTCTAAATCGGCGGTTTCGTACTCTCTTTGCATGCCCAGCCTATAGCAATGGCAATAGCATAGGCTTCCGTGCAGCAGGGCAATTTACCAACGGCGGATTTTATCATAGGCTACCGTGCCAAGGCCAATTCCATTCCCCTGGTCGTATGACATACCAGGTCTTTTTCAACAGAATACGTAGAAAACAGCAATTCCGCCGAACTCCGCAAGCCCAAGCCACATCCGCTACACTTTATTTCTGCGGCACCTGAACGAATATTTCGTCCTGCTTGATCAGCCCGAGTTCGAAGCGGGCGCGTTCCTCGATAGCCTCATTGCCGGTCTTGAGGTCGCGCACTTCGGCGTCAAGACCGGCGTTGCGCTGTTCCAGCTTCTGGTTGAGTTCGCGCTGCGCCTGAAGCTGCCTGTCCGCCTCCCACACCCGCAGCCAGCCACCCTTGCTGAACCACAGCGAATACTGTAGCAGCAGGATCAGGGCGACCAGCACCAGGGTGGGCCAGCGCATGGCAGAGTACTAAACGCGGTTATTTGCGCAGGTTGTAGAAGGCATCAAGGCCGGGATAGCCGGCAGTATCGCCGAGGTCTTCCTCGATGCGCAATAACTGGTTGTACTTGGCGATGCGGTCGGAGCGACTCAACGAACCGGTCTTGATTTGCAGCGCATTGAGGCCGACGGCGATGTCGGCGATGGTGCTGTCTTCGGTCTCGCCTGAACGATGCGAAATCACCACCGTATAACCGGCGCGCTTGGCCATCTCGACTGCGGCGAAAGTCTCGGTAAGCGTGCCGATCTGGTTGATCTTGATCAGGATAGAATTAGCCACGCCCTGGGCGATGCCTTCGCAAATGATCTTGGGATTGGTGACAAAAATGTCGTCACCAACCAGTTGCACCTTCTTGCCCAGCTTGTCGGTGAGTATTTTCCAGCCGTCCCAATCATTCTCGGCCATGCCGTCCTCGATGCTGATGATCGGGTACTTATCGGCGAGCCGAGCAAGGTAATCGGCGAATTCAGCCGAACTCAGCTCCAGTTTCTCCGAGGCAAGCACATAGCGGCCACCCCGGAAAAATTCCGAGCTGGCGCAGTCGAGGGCGAGCACCACGTCCTCGCCGGGCTTGTAACCGGCAGCTTCAATGGCATTCAGAATCAGTTCAATGGCTTCATCATTACCAGCGACATTGGGCGCGAAGCCGCCTTCGTCGCCGACGGTGGTCGGATAGCCCTTCTTATCCACCAGTTTCTTCAGGTGATGAAACACTTCTGCGCCGCAACGCAATGCAGCACGGAAGCTCTCGGCGCCGACCGGCAGGATCATGAATTCCTGGATGTCGAGATTGTTGTTGGCGTGGGCGCCGCCGTTGATGACATTCATCATCGGCACCGGCATCTGCATCGGGCCGGAACCGCCGAAATAGCGATACAGCGGCAGGCCGGACTCCTCCGCCGCCGCCTTGGCCACCGCCATCGACACGGCTAGCATGGCATTGGCGCCGAGGCGCGATTTGTTTTCGGTGCCATCGAGATCGATCAGCGTCTTGTCGATAAAGGCTTGATCTTCGGCATCCAGACCGACAATCGCCTCGGAAATCTCGGTATTGACGTTTTCCACGGCTTGCAACACGCCCTTGCCGAGATAACGGGAAGGATCGCTGTCGCGCAGTTCGATCGCTTCGCGCGAACCGGTGGAAGCACCGGAAGGCACGGCGGCGCGGCCCATGACGCCGGACTCAAGCAAGACGTCGGCTTCGACGGTGGGATTGCCGCGCGAGTCAAGAATTTCGCGGGCGACGACATCAACGATTGCACTCATTTGGGTTTCCTATCTAACAAAGGGTGATTACGATTCGATAAATCCGCGCTGCTTGACCACGGCATCCAGCGCCATCAACGTTTCCAGCAGGGGCTTGATTTGGGCCAGTGGCCAGGAATTCGGGCCATCGGAGAGCGCATGGTCTGGATCGGGATGGGTTTCGATGAACAAGCCGGAGATGCCGACCGCGACTGCCGCGCGCGCCAGCACAGGCACGAATTCACGCTGGCCGCCACTACTGGCACCCTGCCCGCCCGGCAACTGCACCGAATGGGTGGCATCGAACACAACAGGGCAGCCGGTTTCGCGCATGATGGCAAGGCTGCGCATGTCGGAGACAAGGTTATTGTAGCCGAAGGACGCGCCACGTTCGCACACCATGATCGTGTCGGCCCCGCCATTGGCCTCTTTGGCCTTGGCAACAACATGTTTCATGTCGCCCGGCGCGAGGAATTGGCCTTTCTTGATATTTACCGGCTTGCCGCAGGTGGCCGCCGCCTCGATGAAATCGGTCTGGCGGCAAAGGAAGGCGGGGGTCTGCAATACATCCACGACCGCGGCAACCTCGCCGATCTGGTCCTGGGCATGCACATCGGTCAGCACCGGCACGCCGATTTGCGAGCGCACCTCAGCCAGAATCTTGAGGCCCTGTTCCATTCCCGGCCCGCGCGGCGATTTGCCGGAACTGCGGTTGGCCTTGTCGTAGGACGATTTGTAGATAAACGGCAGGCCCAGTGCGGCGCAGATTTCCTTGAGTTGCCCGGCGGTATCCAGCGCCATCTGGCGCGACTCGATCATGCACGGGCCGGCGATCAGGAACAGCGGGCGGGCGAGACCGACCTCAAAATCACATAGCTTCATCAGCCCCGCCCTTTTTTACTTGCCAGCGCCGCCTTCACAAACGCGATAAACAACGGATGCCCGTTGCGCGGGTTGGAGGTGAATTCCGGATGGAACTGGCAGCCAACGAACCAAGGGTGGCCGGGCAGTTCGATCATTTCGCACAGCGTCTTGCCTTCCGCCGAGGTGCCGGAAACCTTGAGTCCGGCTTGCTCCAAGCGCGGCAGGTAAGCGTTGTTCACCTCGTAGCGATGGCGATGGCGCTCGACGATCTTTTTCGCGCCATAGACCGCACGCGCCAGTGAATCTTCTGCCAACGCACATGCCTGCCCCCCCAGGCGCATGGTGCCGCCGAGGTCGGAATTGGCGTCGCGCTTTTCGATGCGGCCTTCGCGATCGAGCCACTCGGTAATCAGAGCGATAACGGGATGCGGCGTGTCAGCGTCGAACTCAGTGCTGTGCGCGCCGGGCAAATCGGCTACATTGCGGGCAAACTCGGCCACGGCAAGCTGCATGCCGAGGCAAATGCCAAGAAATGGCACCTTGTTTTCACGCGCATAACGGATAGCGGCAATCTTGCCTTCGGTGCCGCGCTTGCCGAAGCCGCCGGGAACCAGTATGGCATCCATATCCTTGAGCGCATCAATGCCGTTCTGCTCTATCTCTTCGGAATCGAGATAGTGAATGCTAACCTTGCAGCGCGTATGGATGCCAGCATGCACCAGCGCCTCCGTCAGCGACTTGTAGGATTCGGTAAGGTCGACATACTTGCCGACGAAGGCAATACTCACCTTGTGTTCGGGATGCTCGAGCGCCTCCACCAGCTTGCGCCAAACCGATAAATTGGCGGCGCGAGCGAGGATATCGAGCTTGTGGCAGACGATCTCGTCGAGCATCTGGTCGTGCAACATGCCCGGAATCTTGTAGATACTGTTCGCATCCGTCGCCGAAATCACCGCCTCGGGCTGAACGTTGGTGAACAGCGCGATCTTGCGCCTTTCGTCCTCGGGAATCGACCTGTCGGCGCGGCACAGCAGGATGTCGGGCTGAATGCCGATCTCGCGCAGTTCCTTGACCGAGTGCTGGGTCGGCTTGGTTTTCAGTTCACCAGCAGCGGGAAGCCACGGCACCAGCGTCAGGTGAATGAAACAGGTATTGCTGCGCCCTTCCTCGATGCCCATCTGACGTATGGCTTCAAGAAACGGCAGCGATTCGATGTCGCCCACCGTGCCGCCGACCTCGACGATGGCAACATCGGCGCCCGCCGCGCCGCGCTTGATGAACAGCTTGATCTCGTCGGTAATATGCGGTATCACCTGCACCGTCTTGCCGAGGTATTCGCCGCGCCGTTCCTTCTTGATTACTGATTCGTAGATCTGGCCGGTGGTGAAGTTGTTGCGTTTGCCCATCTTAGCGCTGGTAAAGCGCTCGTAATGCCCGAGATCGAGATCGGTTTCGGCGCCGTCCTCGGTAACAAAAACCTCGCCGTGCTGGAACGGCGACATGGTTCCAGGGTCGACATTGATGTAGGGATCAAGCTTGAGGTGGGTAAGGCGGATGCCGCGGGATTCCAGGATGGCTCCCAGCGACGCGGCGGCAATGCCCTTGCCCAACGAGGACACGACGCCACCTGTAACGAAGACGAATTTAGTCATGGAAACAGCATGTGCGGGAAATCCAGATGATAGCTGAAATCGGGATGTGGCTCAATGCAAGGTCTCGCTATCTGCGTGTGGCCGAAGATGATCCCGCAAATATAATACCAAGACTAACCACCCAGGGAATCAAATGAAGCGCGAGACGAAGGCGTTCAACGTAGCGATCGCCAGCGGCAATCTGGCTCAAGCAGATGAATTCCTCGGTCAACGTTTGCCTGATCGAGAAAAGCAGCAAGATCGGAAGGCACACAAGGATTTTCTTGGATCGATGATCGAGGCAATAAGCCTCGACCCCGCCACTCGTACCGGAGAAATCCGTTATCGGATTGGTACAAGTGGAATTAACTGGCGTCCCCACGGGGATTCGAACCCCGGTTCATACCGTGAAAGGGTATTGTCCTAGGCCTCTAGACGATAGGGACAAATGGATATGCGCAAGCATGACCAACATCACACACAAACTTACGCAATATAATCAGACAATTAGCAGACAACTGTTACGTCATCTACGGTCTAAGTATAAAGGAGGATTATAACAAATGTTTCTGTTAAGTCAAAAATTGTAGAAGTGCAGGACGCGATATAGGTGCCGCTGAGTCGCAAAGACATTCACTACCAATCCAGCGTCTCGCACGCTCTGCGCTTATCCTAGCGCAGATATGCTTATCCACCTGGAGATCAATGCTTCGCACTAACGTATCTGGCAAGGACAAAATCGGACTCCAAAATATGATCCCCAATCCAGGAACCGATGAAACCCAGAACATATTTAGTCCCACGGTGTGCTGGTGTAAGTTATAGCCAGCTACGGAGGGAAGACCTATGGGACAAGTACTACACGGATGCGCCCGCACAACAGAGGCAGTGC